>TBL_comb47_HYPODRAFT_10001592_pt1 | contig 29266 bp, 28 predicted proteins | sample TroBogypolimnion_40_FD_10682 | JGI IMG/M metagenome (IMG submission 10682) | reverse complement strand
TTCCTGACTCATATTCATTCCCACAGATCTCCGGTGTCTTTTTTCCGTGAGTCAACGACCCTCTCGGCCTCCTCCCAGTTTACCTCCCCGGGTGTCTTTTAATTTGAGTCAACTCGTCCAGAAGCACTGGTTCCACTGGTTCATTGAGTTCCCGGACATCTTCGCTCAAGGTGGGTTTGACCTCATAATTGGCAATCCGCCATACCTTGGCGGGACAAAACTCAGTGGGACCTACGGTCATGCCCTGTGCGAATGGGTGAAGTGGGAATACGCGCCGACTGGCCTGAGCGATCTTGCCGTGTTCTTTCTCCGTCGAGATTTCGAACTGATTCGCAACAACGGCTTTGTCGCCCTTATCACCACGAACTCCATTAAAGATGGAGACATCCGAGAGGACGGATTGGAACGAGTGTTGGCAGCAAAGGGTAATCTGACTTTTGCCGTGAGTGGAACCAAGTGGCCAGGTGTCGCGAATCTTTTCGTTTCTGTTTTTTCACTGCATAAAGGGCTTTGGGATAACAAGCCTCGTATTCTGGATGGTCACAGCGTCCCGTTCATCAGCGCGAGGTTTGAGGGCTATGCTGATGCCGGCCAACCTGCGTTACTCAATCAGAATGACAACAGATTGTTCGAGGGATCCAAATTCCTTGGCGATGGCTTCCTTTTGGAGCACTCGGAGGCGCTGGGAATGGTTGGTCGCGACCAACGATTGGCAAAGGTCATTTTCCCCGTAATCAACGGGGAGGAACTGAACAATCATCCCGCCCAAGCACCAGGGCGCTCAATCATCAACTTCTTTGATTGGTCAGTCGAGAAGGCGGCTGAGTGTGGCGAGGCTTTCGAGAGGGTTCGAATCCTAGTAAAGCCAGTCCGCGACCAGGACAACCGAGCAATCCGGCGTGATCGATGGTGGCAACATGCCGAAAGGGCTGTTGGCCTTTATGCCGCACTCAAAGGACTCAATCGCTGCTTTGCAGCATCGGCAACAACGAAGCACCTCAGTTTCGCATCATTGCCAACCAATCTGGTTTACACGCAAGCACTCAAGGTCTTCACGACGGACCGATGGCGCGACTTCACCGTTGTCCAGAGCACCATCCATGAAGTGTGGGCACGGAAATACAGCGGTTCACTAGAGACACGGTTGCGCTATTCGCCCACAGACTGCTTCGCCACCTTCCCTTTTCCCCGGGAGCCAGCACGAGCCACGCTAGACGGAATAGGTGAACGTTACCACGAACACCGCCGCCAGTTGATGCTAAAGCTGCAATTGGGCCTGACCAAGACCTACAACCTGTTTCACGAGCCAGAGATTGGCGGCACTCCTGGCGAAACCACAGCCTGGCTCATCAAGCATCTAGCTTCCACTCCTAGCACCTGTTCCCTGGGCGAAGCCGTTGCTGGCATCTGCACCTTGCGCAAGCTGCACGTCGAACTGGACCAGGCCGTCCTCGCTGCTTATGGCTGGGACAAACCCAGCGATGCCGGCCCGTCGGTCGATTTGAAGCACGACTTCTACGAGGTGGACTACCTGCCAGAAAATGACCGTCTCCGTTACACCATCCACCCCGATGCCCGCAAAGAACTCCTTAAACGCCTCCTCCAACTGAACCACAAGCTCTACGCCGAGGAAGAGGCGAAGGGCTTGCACAAGAAGAAACCAGCGAAGAAGGCGGATCAAAACGGTGGCGAACTTGCACTTGGTTTAGATCTTTTTGGCCGCGTTCCAGATGAGCCGCAACCTTGATGTAAGAGCTTTTCACCATGCACTCATCCCCCACGACATATTGCCCGGCCAGCGAAGAGCTTCAACTCCCGCTTCCTACGGCCTCAGGTACGGTGGTTTGGATAGACTCCTATCGGGATGGGCGTGCGGGGACAAGTTTGCGCTATTTGCAGCGTCTGCGCTCCTCTGAGATCGCGCCAAATGAAATTGCAGAAACTGCAGAACGTCAGGCATACGAGGCTGACCTGCCAAAGCATCAGCAGGTCTTCCACAAGGCACTCCAAACACATCCGTGGGATTTGCTCATCGAAGCTCCCTCCGGTCATGGACACGCCAAGGCGTTTGCCGATGTTGCCCGGAGTGTTCGCCCGGAGGTTGCTGAAATCGTTTTCCGCAAAACTCATGCTGTTTCATCTGGCAAGGGTAAGCGGCCCTCGGTTGAACAGTTAGTGGCAGCATTCGAATACAGTCCCAAGTTGGATCTTTCGAGATTCTGTCAGGTGCTCATCGTTGACGACGTGTTCGCCGCTGGAAGGACAACGGCAGCCATTGTCTTGAAACTGCGAATCGCCGGTCTCAATCCCAAAGCAGGGATCTTCATAGCCGCTCCACTCCGTGTGTTCCCTTCCCCACCGAGAGCAAAGCTGGACTTGTCTTTCACTGAAGGTCAGACCGGGAAAACCAGACCATGAGCAGCGAGACCAAAGGCAAAAAGATACTGCCGACGAGTTTTACCGGACATAAAGGCGTCCTGCTCATTGATAACATCGTCACCGATATGGGATGGCTGTTCACCCCCACACTCGCCCACACGGACGGCGGGGTTGATGGATTCATTGAGATTCGGCGAAACGAGACTAGCGAACTTACCAATCTGATTCTGCAAGTTCAGAGCAAGGCAACAACCAAGGAGTGGACGGCTGAAACTACAGATTCCTTCGAGTTCCGCTGCTCAGAATCGGACATCAATTACTGGTTGCAGGGGAATACGCCGGTCATCCTGATTGTTTCACGCCCCAGCAGTGGCGACGCATATTGGGTTGCAGTCAAGGACTACTTCAAAGACCTTGCCGCGAGGAAGGCAAAAAAGGTCCGATTCGATAAAAAGACGAACCGCTTCGACGTCAACGCCGCACCGCGTTTGTTTGATCTTGCGGCGCCCGTTGATTCAGGTCTGTATTCCGAGCCCCCGCCCATTCCTGAGGAGCTTTTATCAAACCTCCTCCCGTTAGCACGCTACCCCAAGCATCTCTATCTGGCCTTCACAGACTACCGAGACCCGGCCAAGCTGGACGAACAGTTGCGTGAGTTTGAGATCCATCCTGGACGCGAGTGGTTTCTCAAGGAGGAGAAGATCTTTGCCTTTCACGACCTCAGAGGGCACCCATGGCGCTCTGTTGTTGATGTCGGCACGATTGAGCACTTTGACGCTAGTGAATGGGCAATCTCAGATGATATCGAACGTCGGCGTGATTTCGTGCGCTTACTAAACCAGGCGTTGCGTGGATTCCTGGGTGCGCGAGGCATTTGGCGATTTGCTCCGAAGGAATCCGCCCCAATCTACTACTTTGCCCCGGGCCGTGATGAGGTTGAGCGGCGGGAGTCATGGGAAGGCGTTGTCGACGCTGATCGTTACGTGGTTAAGGCAATCCGAGCCAAGAAAGACCCCACGCGAATTGTCTGCTACCGCCATCAGGCTTTCCGGCCACGTTTTGATCGCTTTGGAAGCAGTTGGTATCTTGTCGTAGAGCCCACTTACCATTTCACACGCGATGGGGAAATGCCTTCCGGGTATCGTGAGGAATACCTCTCAGGACTGAAGCGGATAGAGAAGAACCAAGCAGTTTCCAATAACGTTCGCTTCTGGGAGTCTTTCTTGACACGACAGGACCTGTTTGTGAAGCCGAATGAGTCCCTGGTATTCAGCCGGGCCTTGAGATTCGATGCTGATTTTGGAATATCGGAGGAGGCTTGGCTGGCCAAAGCCGACTCGGAGGAAACTGAGCGACTGGCCGTGTCCGACGTGGACGCCCAGCTCTCACTGCTATGAAACTCGAACTACTTCCAGAGCCGGAACTCGAATTTGGTGCTGGAAAGCACGTGGACATCCGATTCGGCATAAAGAGTTACGGCCCGGTCACGTTCGAGGTCGATACATCGCCCAAGGAAATTCAGGTTGGTTTCGTTGGCACCTCAAAAACAATCCAGGGCGTCAAGGACTGGATGAAAGACACCGCTTTGGGGGTGCCAGCCAAGGCCAGCAAAAAGCCCAATTTCTTCCCCGCCTTCCCTGGCTTTGGAAAAGCGAGTTGCTTCCAGTGCGGCTGGCTCACTGCCGAACGACTGGAACGAGCCATTCCAACCCGCGACATCAATCGTGTCATCACGAACACCAGCAAGGCCGACGGAGTTCGTCAAGCAGTGGAATTATTCGTTACAGAATGTCGATACCTCACGGAAATCGCAACGGTGGACGTAATCATCTGTGCACCGCCCGTCGAGTTGCTAAACCATTTGGACCCAACTTTGATCACCGAAGCAGAAGGTGAAACCCGGGAAGAACAACCGAAGGAAGACGACGACACCCAGGAAGAGCCAATTCAATTGGACATGCACGACATGCTCAAAGCGCGCTGTCTCAGCCTGAGAAAGCCGATTCAATTCATTCGGCCAGCAACTTACGACGACGCCCTCAAGGAAGTCTCGGGCACCGGACGGCGACGACACCTCCAAGATCCTGCAACCCGCGCCTGGAATTTTTACACTGCGCTCTACTACAAGGCCGGTGGAACTCCTTGGCGGCTCAGGCGACACGTGTCCGATTTTGAAACCTGTTTTGTGGGTGTCAGCTTCTATCGGAGCCTTGACCAGCAGATCGTCAGCACAAGCGTCGCGCAGGTCTTCAACGAGCGCGGGGAAGGGATGATTCTGCGTGGTGGCGACGCGGAAGTGTCAAAAGAGGACCGCCAGGCTCATCTAAGCGAGCCCGACATGAAGGCCCTTTTGCTTCGGTCCCTCACCGAGTTCGACCGCGAGCATCGTCATCCACCCGCCCGTGTTGTTGTTCACAAGTCTTCCGGGTTCAACACGGCTGAATTGACAGGATGTAATGCCGCCATCGACGAACTGCGGATCAAAGGACGCGACCTGCTGGTAATTCGAGAGTCGTCCTTGCGGCTGTTTCGAACGGGCCAATACCCACCACTCAGGGGCACATTTCTCGAACTTGATAGCCGCCGCAGTCTACTTTATACGCGAGGCAGCACCCCTTTCTACCAGATGTATCCGGGCATGTACGTTCCTCGCGCCCTTGAAATCGAGGCGGTGGATACGGAGACACCTGCCCGCACACTGGCGCAAGAGATCCTTGCCCTCACCAAGATGAATTGGAACAACACGCAATTCGATTCGGCATTGCCAATTACTCTTAGGGCAGCACGTCAGGTGGGAGGCATTCTAAAATATGCTAGCAAAGAAGCAGAAATCACCGCGAGCTATTCCTACTACATGTAACACCTAGTTCAATTATGCACATAAGGGCCCATGCAAGCTACAAATGTATCGCAAATATCCAATCCCGAATGGCGTTAATCAGCGAGTGCATGCCTTGAGGCCCCTGGTCAAATGAGCCTCACACTCGAAAATCTTCTGGAGCGGGGTTACCTGCCGCAGGAATTGCCACCGCCGTTCAATTCCCAGACGTTGGCAAAATTTGTTGCCAATGCAAAGGGAGGCGGATTTCCATTCTCCTCGAAGCCTGCCAGCACCTCGATACCGGAGGTTTTTAACCTTGCTCGGACCGGCATCCTCCGCAGAGAGTTGTCGATACCAAATCCAATACACTTTTCGTTCCTCGCGGACTATGTTGTGGACAATTGGGCTGGCCTTGAAAAAGAAGCCAGCACGTCCAGTTACTCTCTTAGCACCCCTGTCGCGACCGATACCAAACGAGGTATTGGGCGTAAAAACAAGATGGACCTGCGCTCGGAGAGGCGAGCCCAGATATATGCTCAGGGGCGCTATCTTTTGCGTGCAGATATCAGCCGCTTCTATTCGTCTGTTTACACACACAGCATTCCATGGGCATTGCACGGCAAGGAATTCTCCAAAAAGAACAAGAGGCTGAAGAACCTCGGCAACAGCCTAGACGAGTTCGTTAGAAATTGTCAAGACGGGCAAACGATTGGAATTCCAATTGGCCCGGACACTTCGCTGCTGATCGCGGAAATGCTGTTGTGCAAAGTGGATGCAGAACTCGAACGACAAAAGGTGATTGGGCTGCGTTACGTGGATGACTATGAACTCGTGTTTGACTCCGAGCCACAGGCGCTGGAAGGACTTTCAGCCCTCCAAGGCGCCCTGCTGGAATTCGAGCTTCATCTCAATCCATCCAAGACACGAGTTCTTCCGCTGCCGCAGCGAGTCGAGGAAAGCTGGGTAGATACTTTGAAAGGGTTCGCACTTGACCCAGTTTCGCCGAATTTCAAATCGCAGCTCATGGCCTTCTTTGATACTGCTTTCGAGCTTTCTCATGCCTTTCCCGATACAGGAGTTCTAAAGTACGCAGCCGGGAGGATTGCAAATATCCGTGACTGGAAGGCCCATTACGATGTCGCGGAGGATCTTCTCGTCCAGGCGGCACGCGTCGAAGCAGGCGCGCTTCCGGTGGTCCTCAACACCCTTCTTCGCCAGAAGGTGAATGACACACCGAGGAAGGAACGTCGTCGAAACCTCTTGCTGCGAACAATAATCGAGCATGCCCCGCAACGTCACTCCAGCGAGGTGGCATGGTCGGTATGGGGATGCATCGCGGAAGGTATTACCATCCCGACAGAAGCTCTTAAGCTCTTGGTAAAAATGGAGGATTCGGTTTGCGCGGTCGTTGGGCTCCACGCACGGTCAATCGGCCTGGCCGAAACCCCATCTGAATTGGATCCATTGGCAATCGCATTAACTAGCGATGAACTCTATGATTCTCGCTGGATGCTCGCCTACGAGGCTGCCGTACGTAGTTGGCTAAAGCCTGCTTCCTCCGGCAAGGATTTTGTAGCTAATGACCCCAACTTCGGCAAATTAAAGGCAGCGGGAGTAACGTTTTACGATCCCGCCAAGACCTCCCTTCCAGCTTTGCCAGCCCCGAAAGTGCGGCCGACCGCCCCAGAGGAATATGACCTTTTGAACATGGAATTCGATGAGCCCGAGGATTTGTTTTATTCCTGATATGTAAAGCCTTTCCAACGCCCCAAACCACCTATGATCGACCTGTTCCTCACCGCCTACGATCCATCAGACCTGCCTGGTGGCAGTGTTGATCCATTGGGCTTTGAGCGAGGGTATTTGCATTTGGCGGACAAGATTCTTCCAGGGCTGACCAATGTTGCTGGTCGACCACGCTACTTTGCCTTGTTGTGCGCGGGCATTTTTTTGAACCAGGAGGATGAAACACTGCCGCCACGTGAACTGATGAAGCGAAGGCAGGATACTTTGCTACGGTTGGAGCGGTTCTGGGCGCTTGCGAATGTTTTGGCGGCCGACAGTGGAGATTCTGGCGGCGTTCGTGGCGTGACCTATGCGCGATCCAAGGTGGAGGAGATCACAAGGTCCGGGTCAAGTCGTGTGGATGCGCGGTATGCGTTGCTTTCAAGACAGGTGCAGTATGGAGCCATCGGCATGTATGGATCAGTAGCTGATGGCATGCGCTATCTTAACCGGGATACGTTCACGCTGACCGCCGATTTGGGGGAAGTTGCTGCCGAAGCCTTCCTCGAAGAGTCCGAGTTCCCGCCCAGCCTTAAAGCCGCAGTTCTTGGGGACGAGGATGTAAGCATTTCCACCCTGAGAGCCTGGGGCGAACGGGCACATGTGGAAGCCGAAGTCGGTCCGATCGAATCCAAGTGCCTTCACGACGCCCTGCACTCCAATCCAATACGTTCTCGCACGGTGGCTCTCCTCAAACGCCATCCGTTCAAGAATGGAGAATCGGAACTGGAACGGCTGGCCAGAATTCAGCGAGTTGTGGAAAGCGATGCGGAAGATCAGGACCTGAGCGAAGCGTTGCGCTGCATTTTGGCTTACGAGCAGTGCTACCGGCTCGCCTTGTTGGCACTCGAACGTTTGCTCTGGTTATCTCGCCGACCAGAGTTCGCAGCCAGGGTGTCCTTGGGGGAGTTACAGGCTGACCCGGTGATCAAGCTCGTTAGCAATGACTTGCCTGCCGCAGTGGGTCGCTTTCAGCGGTCGCTGGATCAGGGGGGCACAGAACAATTCCGACGTGATTTGGATCGTCTGCAAGATGTCCGAGTCTTTCTGGAATTGGCGGCGGCCAAGGCGGACGACACACGAGAGTTCATCCTGGAAGTGATGAAACGCCACACGGACGTGCAGCGGGGCAAGTTTGATCGGGGCCGGAGGAAGATGCCCTGGTTGGAAGTGAACGAGGGCAAGGTGTGCCTGACGATGACGCGGGCAGGCGGCCTGCATTTTGAAGCCAGCAAGCCTGATGATCTCGCCCCGCATCCGTATCGGCTACGTGCAGCAGATGCGATGATTGCTGCTTCAGCGAAAGGAGCCATCAGGTGAATCGAGGCGAAGATGTCAATGCACGGAAGTTAATTGATCGCCTGGTTTCAGACGAACGCTGGGGGCCGATGATCGGGCTCGTGGCCACAACGTATGAAATGCAGCCGGACTTCCTGGAGATGGATTTTCTTCCCTCCCTCTTCCGCCTGGGTGCGTGGGATGATCGCAGTTGGTCCACCCGTATTGGAATGGAGCGCAAGCTGGCAGAATTGGAGGTTGCTTCAATCTTCATGGATTCACGTTGTTATCGAGGACGTCCGAGATCTCTGCGACTTGAGCTTCTCCCGGTGACTACGCCCAGAGGCACGGCTTTGCACGCGAAGGTGAGCCTGCTGCTTTTCGAGAAGGCGGTTAGGGTCATTGTGGGAAGTGCCAACCTGACCGAGCCTGGCTTTCGCAAGAACCGCGAAGTCATCGCTGTGTTCACTGCGACCGAGTCGTCGAAACAGGAATCGGCGATCATCAACCAGGCTCTGACCGGCATGGAGACTCTCATGGCCCCTTGGCTGACCTCCGAAGCGAGGAATATTCTTCTGCGCGCTCAGGCAATGCTGAAGGAATGGAGCGCGGAGGTTCGGGACGAGCAAACCACCTTCCAGTGGAGTGGGGGAGCAACGCGACTTTGGCAGGAGTTCTTGAGCCGGTGGCCGGCTGATGATCTGGTGAGACAGGCAACAATCGTTTCACCGTTTTGGTCAGCAGATGCGGGCACGACATTGCACACGTTTATTTCCGAACTTCGCAATCGCCGGCTGCTTGATCCCAGATGCGAAGTGCACTTGCTGACGGAAGCATTCGTTGATCCTGAGCAAAAGTATCTGCCAGTTTTGCCGGAAGCCTACGCAGCTTGCGACTGGAGTGGTTTTGAAATCAAGATTTCGGCCCAGGCCGTCAATCCCAGTGTCCTCCGCGAAGAAGTCGGCGACATGGAGGGGTTCACAGGGTCCAGGCGACTCCACGCCAAAGTCGTGTTGATGCAGGGAGCGAGAAACAGCCTTGCTTACCTTGGTTCGGCCAATTTCACTGCACATGGCTGGGGTTTCCTTGGAAATGGAGCGATGGCGAATATCGAGGCCGGCTTGATCCTACGTCGCTCAGCGAAAAATGAAGGGTTGCAGGCGATCCTGCCGGGCACGGTTGGTGAACCAGTTGAACTGGCATCCGCAAAGGCAGCAGACTTGCGATCACCGGAGGGCCAAGGGGAATCCCCTCCCTGGCCGGAATTCCTAAAGAGGGCCGTGCTGGTTCCGAAAGACGCCACTGGAGATCGCCTGCAGTTGGAGATCGAGGTGGAATCAGACAGCACCAATCAAGAATGGTCTGCCCGACTGCCGGACAAGGAGGACCTTCCTTCGGAGATTCTGCTTTCAAAAGAGCAAACGCAGGCTGCAACCAGTACTGTTTTTGAGATCGCATTGACCGGCGCGGTGTTGAATCGCCTGCTCCTCGAACAGGAATTGGTCGTCCTCTGGAGAGCATGTCCGGCCGGACGTGCCATTCCACTGAATGTAAGCCGCCAAGCCAGGGACCGGCTGCCCATTTCGCCGGGGTGTCACAAAGTGGAAGAACGTAACCTGCTCTCGTATTACCAAGGCAAGATTGCGTGGGAGGATCTCTTCCCAGATCCAGAAGTGCCGCCGGCTAGCGGCAACTCAACAGCGGTAATTGCAGCAAACGCATCCTCAGTTGATAAAACAAGAATCCAGTCCTACCAGATACGTGAGTTCGTCGAAGCGTTAACGGGCCTCGGCGAAGACCTTAAGGCAGCCACGCAGTCCGAACCCTCGATGCGTCTTGCCCTCCTGGGACCGGTCAGCCCCGTGGCGCTGGCCAGAACCATAATGGAAGCAGTGAATTCCCAACGGCGAACAGCCACCGCAGCAGGTTTTCAACTGACCGAGATTCTGGCCTCTCTCCAGTCAGCAAAGCGGTTCGGGGTGCGAGAGCGGTTGGCTGCCCAATGGCTTGAATATGTGGACCAAGCGACAGCCCAGGTAAAAGCATTGCTCGATGGGCTTGTTACGGCACATGCAGACCTGTTCACTGGGAACGGTGCGTTCAACCGCTACAGCCGAGCGGTTCTAGGCAGGAGGGAGGCTGGGTGATCACCTGTTCAAATCAATTCGATCTTGGTCGAGACAAAACGCGTATCAAGGATCCCCGTGATGCAGAGCGGCAGACGCGAACTGTTGACGCCATTCTGGAACGCTTTTTCAATGCCAAATCCTCGGAGAGATTTGAGATCCAAATCCTGGCTGATGAAGTCGGAATGGGTAAGACCTTCGTGGCGTTGGGAGTGGCGTATTCCATTCTTGCACATCTCAAGACTTCGCGGATTGAGTCCGACTTGGACGGGTGCTACCAGAGGGTGTTGGTGCTCACGCCGAACAACCACGCGCTTTTCAAGAAGTGGGTGCGGGAGGTTGCGGAGTTCACCCGCCGTTGCGTCCTTCCTAAATATCAGGAACAAGATTTGTTGTTTGCGCCCCAGCCCATTGATCGTTTGGACGATCTGGCAGTTCAGCTCCGAAAAGGTAATCGCCAGCCTCAGGTGGTGGTTGCCAGGATGGGATTATTCGGAGGTGACAGGTTGCTGGATTATGATCTCAAGCGCCGGTTTCTCTTGGGCGTCCTGTTCCGCTATTGGGGCGTCCGATTCAACTACGAACAACGTGAGCGCCTTTTGAGGGGTGCGCCTGAGGGCTGGCCCAGGCGACCCGATGCATTAACCCAAGTCGAGGAGTGGGAAGACGAACGGTTGCCATTCGACGAGGAGCAATTGCTGAATTTCCTGCAATCGTTCAATCGTGAAGATTCACAGGAGGTCGAAGCCCTGCTTGAACTGTGCCGCGAGGTAGCTGTCCCGTATTTTCGTGAACGTGATGACGCCTTTCGGAAAATTGAAACACGATTGATCAGCATCTACCGTCTGGCCACAAATCGTAGCATCCAGCGAGATTTTCCGCTGTTGATCGTGGATGAAGCTCACAATTGGAAGAATGGGCCGGAGGCTGGAACAAATGGTTTCGCGGACTTCTCCAAATTCATTGCTCCGCACGTCCGTCGTGCATTGTTGCTGACGGCCACCCCGTTCCAATTACGACCAGAAGAAATGCTGGAGATCCTGAAGGTCTCGGACTTCATGGAACCATGTGCCTTAAAGGAGGCGTCCCGGGTGCGAGTAGAGCGTTTGAAGAAGTTCCGCGAGCAGACAATCAAGCCGGTCTTAAGGAACGCCGAGAGTCATAGCCACACGTTCAGCCGTGCGTGGGTGCGAATTCCTTCCAGGATCACAACCGAGGACCTGGAAAACGCATGGGCCGAGCCGAGTTTGATCGGTGCACGCAAGAAACTGTCTTCGCTTGCTGCTGAAGATGGCGCCATCACGTCACACGAGAACGAACTCAGAAAGACCATCGAAGGTGCTCTGGCGGGTATTGATCCTGATGTGCGTCATTTCTTGCGGGAGGCTCTTTATCTGCATGCTTACAACGCGGATCTCTCTTGCGAGATGGGCAGGCTGGTGATGCGCCACCGTCGTCGGACCGAGCACCGTCTTTTCAGGGTTGGAATGGAATACGAGCAGCCCTGGGAAAGCATCGCCGGACGGCCCGATGGTCATGTGCTTCATTCAGCTCCAGGTTTGGATGTTAAGGGCGAGGCGGAATTGCCACAATATTTGCTGATGCGCTGTGTTTCCGAAATGAAGCGCGGCAAAGGTCGCTCCTCGCTCGGAAGCGATTTAACCGGCTGTTACTCCACGCTGCACGAGAGCGCAGAGGGACGCAAGGTGAAGGAAAGCCTCAAGGATTCGCCATCGGGGAAACTCTATCTGGACCTGCTGATGGACATGGTGGCGAAGCGGCACGACCCAAAGCACCCCAAACTGGAGAGGGTTGTCCATGAGGTATTGGAACGGTGGCGGTCGGGTGAAAAGGTTCTGATTTTCTGTTTCCGCATAAATACTGCTGAAAGGCTGCGAGAAATCATTGCCGATACAATTGGAGAGGAGCTAAAGCGGCGACGAAAAAGGTGTCTTGGTGGTGAGGAACAGCTCAAATCTCTCCGGTCTCGGCTGACGGGGCGTGACCGCGATCTCGTCGTGCTGGGACTGGACCGGGTCCTCTGGTCAGTAGTATGGGGAGCGGATGCTCGTCCTCGACTAAACCCTGAAGAGTTCATCCTGAGTGATGATGAGTTGACCGACCTTGCCCGGCTGGGCCTGCTCTTCGGAGTGGACCTACAGGACGATCGTTTGGACCGGGTCTTCCTGAATCGTGCCATTGAACACATCCTGGCCAGACGATTGTTGCGGGAGAACCAAGGCGGTGATTCCTTGCGGACATTGCTAAAGCGCCTGGCGCAAGAAAGCTGGGTTGCCAACCCGTATGGCCTGGACCAGAGCGGCGACGAAGATGAACAAGGCGAAGAAGCCGCTTCGTTCGATGAACGGGGTTGCCATACAATTTACTCAGCGGGAAACGAACCCTCGCCCGCCAAGGTGGCTGCATTCGGAAAAGAACTGGCCGCGACCCGGCAAACTGCGAGAACCGCAAAACAGATGCCGCGCCTGGATGCTTACGGCCTTGCCCCGAGCCTCTGGTTGGGCCCAGCTCCTCAGAAGCAGATTTCTGAAGGCAGTTCCGATCACAATGGCAACATTCTCAAGTTCATCCATGAGCACCTTTGGAAGCTGACTTGGCCCGCAAAAGACGGACACCCTGGAGATGACAGCCACGGCGTTGATGACGACGGGTTTGATTTCTATTCCCGAGCACTAGTGTTTCAAGCCCTGCGACGTGCCCTGCTTCGTGAGTCGGTATTGCTGCGCTTGCTGCCGGAGCGGAGTGACCTGGACCAGAGCAGTTGGGGCGAGTTGTTGTCCCAGGCATTTTTCAATGATCTACCCCACCAACACGAAAGCATGGCCGACCGAGTAGGGGTGTTTCTGGAGGATCTTCATGCTGCAAGCGGAAGTGTGCGAAACCCCGAATCCGCCCGTGGTGCATTTTATGGTGCGACGCGCCTCCGTGATCAGCAGTTTGTAGCCTTGGTTAAAGGCGGTGGCGGCAGGGACACGCGTGATCGGATATTCAATGGCTTCAACACGCCGCTGCTGCCAGAGATCCTCATCTGCACCAGTGTGGGTCAGGAGGGGATTGATTTGCACCGCCATTGCCGCCATGTGGTCCACTACGATCTGGCCTGGAATCCTGCCGTCTTGGAGCAGCGCACAGGTCGGGCGGATCGCATCGGCAGCAAAACCTTTCGGGAGCGCAACTCGCTAGGGGACGCCAGCAAGGTGTTCCTCGACATTGGTGTGCCGTTCCTGGCTGGCACGTATGATGAGCGCATGTATGAGGAATTGAAGATGCGGGCTCAGACGTTCGAGGTTCTGACGGGAGGTGATTTCGCCGCCGACCATGCGGACGGACAGGATGACGACCCCAAAGCATGCGGGAAGGAACTTGGTGTGACCTTGGTTCCGCTTCCTGTGCAAATGGTCAAAGACTTGAGGGTGCATTTGGAAGTTTGGACAGATGATACAAATGAATGACACTAGACAATCCCCCAAGCATTTATGCCACTCGTTCACAAAATGATAGAAATAAACCTTCCAAACCAACCTCCCTACGACACCGAGTATGACATGGAAGCGTTTGCGGGGGAGCATATCCTCCCGGTTTATAAGAGGCTGAATCTCTTTTGGTTCAGCCGATACGGTCCAGTGGGTAATCGACAGATCAAGTTCCGATTTTCCACCGCAAAGTTCGATCAGCTTGAGGTTTATTTTAACAATCTTAGAACTCGCTTCGTCGTGGCTGCGTATGGAGATTATGATTACGTAGGGGATTTGGGTAGCGATAGATTTCTCGCAGGTGACGCTCGCTGCCAGGATCGGACAAAGCGGGCAAACCTTGTGTACTCATACCTGACGGCTGGTGCGAAGCTTTTGTTGGCATCTATTGTCAGAGAGCCTGATGGTCATTGGCACCACGAAATTGAGACGCGAAGCCACCTCAACAGGCACACTTCACTTGAGTCAGTCCACCACCTCTTCTGCAACATGACCTGGGTTCCAACCTATGTAGAACTGTTATCGCCTCCAGGGCGTCCACAAGACGTAATTTCCGATGTCTATGCACGAAATATCATCAGAGACAATCCAGAGTTGCCGCATCGACCGTTCAAAATCGTTTTTTAGGTATAGGTCAAACCTTCGGATTATTGCTGATGACAGCTAATAAAGGGGAATCCAGCGCGACGCCAAATTCCCCTTTCTCCTATACCACCATCTTCCTCGTTCTTTTCTCGACGACAGAAGATGTAGCCGGCCTTGCTCTTCCCTTCGCCCAATTCCTCAACCCGGCAATCTGTTCCGCCATCAGTTTCGACAGCGCCACAAATTCAGTCAGGACTTGAGCGATATCCAGGTCAGTCGGTTCCTTCTCCCCGGCGTCAAATGCCATGTAAAGGGCCTCGACAAACGCATTCTCGATTTCACTCCCGGTCAATCCTTCTGTAACCCTGGCCAATTGGACCAGGTCGAAATCCTTGGGATCTCGATCGTATTTGGAAAGTTGAATTCCCCAGATCGCTTCCCTTTCCTGTTGATTGGGGAGATCCACGAACATCAACTCGTCAAACCTCCCCTTCCTCAGCATCTCAGGGGGCAACTGGGAAACGTCATTGGCAGTGGCGACGACAAATACAGGTACCTTTTTCTCCTGCATCCAACTGATAAAGGAGCCAAAGACCCTGCTTGAAGTGCCGCCGTCAGTTGCTCCAGAGGATTTACTGCCGGCGAACCCTTTCTCCAGTTCGTCGATCCAGAGGCAGCAGGGTGCAATGGCTTCCGCAGTTTGAATGACCGCCCGCAGGTTGGATTCCGACTGCCCCACCAACCCAGCGAAGATCCGTCCAGCGTCCAGTTTCAGCAACGGGACGCCGAAGACCTTGGCGGTGGCTTTGGCGGTGAGGGATTTCCCGGTTCCAGGGATGCCGATGATGAGCAGGCCCTTTGGTGTGGGCAGACCGTATTCCAGGGCGCGTTGTCCAAAGGCGTGGCGTCGTTTCAGGAGCCATTCCTTCAAAACGTCCAGGCCGCCGATGGATTCCAGGTTCTCGTTGGTTTCTAGAATTTCCAGTATCCCGTTCTTTTTGACGGCCTGGGCTTTCTCCCGGGCGACGATTACGGGATCGATGGATTTGGCCTCCACGACGGACAGGGCGAAGGCGTTTTCAGCCTCGATGGTGGTGAGGCCCGAGGCAGCGTCCAGGATTTTGTCCCGTTGCTCTCCCTCCACGCCTTTCAGCTTGGCGGATTCGATAATGCCATCCAGGACCAGGTTGAGTTGCGGTTTTCCAGGCAGCGCGAACTCGATGACGGTGATCTCCCGTTCCAGTTCAGGCGGCAGAACCAGGCGGCACCCCAGAATGATGAGGGTTTTGTTCTGGGTTTTGGCCCGTTGCAGCACGTCCTTGAACTGGCGGACGAGGATGGGGTTGGGGTCTTGGAGGAACAAGTGGAAGTCGCGGAGCAGGATGATGGACTTTTCTCTCAATTCCTGGATGGCGATGAGGGCTTCCAGAGGGTCGTTGGCGGCGGTCGTTGACTTCCTTGCGGTGTCAACCAGGCCGTCAACCGGGCTCCAGAAGACCAGGCCGTATTTCAGCTCCTGGGCGATTTGGTGCATTTCGGCTTCGACGCGCTGCTCTTCATGCGAGACCAGGTACAGGCCGGGATACCCAGCGCGGATGTGGTTGATGATTTTCGATTTCATGTCGGCGTGGTCAGACGGCGAACTTGCGGTGGCCGAGTTTGGGGAGGTTGAAGATTTGGTGGGCATGGTTGTTTCCTTTCGTTGATGGTTGAGGTTGATGGTTTGGTTGGTACGAATGCGTGGCCTTGCAGTGGTGATCTGCCGTGCCCATATCCACGAGGCGGGTATGTTTGCACGAACGGCTGCCATCAGGGGCAACGCGACGGGTCCATCCTTTACAATTGCAGGAGGTGGTCCCGTCCATGTACTGCAGGGTCTCGTATTCGACGTTGGGGTTGGAGTCGGACGCGAAGGTCCAGACGTTGGTGATTTGTTTGGTCATGTTGACTTAGGTCCTGTTGCCTTTCCTCCCCTTCGACCTTCGCTCACGGCTTTTACAGCAGCCTCAAGCCACTTGGTAGAGCCTCGGAGGTTCTCGACCTCATTCGCTGGAAACCATTTGCAGGCGTTGCGGAGAGGTTTGCCGAGGGGGCGAAGCAGCTTGGCCTTGACCAAAACCGGAATGTCGTGCGGGGCAAAGCCGAGCAGAGTAGCCGTTTGCTCTGGGGTGAGTCTTCCAGGCAAACGGCGAACGTTCAGAATATCGTGTGGCTGCGGTTTCGTGGTTGTCGTGTCCAATGACATAGATGTTTCGGTGATTGGTTGATTGGTGGTTCAGTCGGGTTGTAGATTCTGCTGCTCCCAATCAAGGCAGGCAGCACGGGACCTGGCGATAAACCGGACCTTGCCTCGCCGGTCCTTCACCTCCCAATGCTGCGTGCCGTTGTTGAATTCGATGTTGCTGGCCCGGGTGATTTCAAGCCGGCCGAGGTCATGTAGCGAGATGGCGTCGGTCCAAAGGCAATGGGCTGAACCGTCGGGGTTGAATTGAAGGTTGATGTTCATGGTGGAGATTTGGTTAATTGTTGGACCGTGGCGAATCGCTGGCAGATCCCGGAAAGTGTCGAGATCCGTTTACGACGGAAATTCAAGGTCTGTGCCTATTGTGGTCGGAGGATGAAGGCTCACGTCGGGGTGATTGGTAACCCGCCTGACAAAGCCACGTTTGAGCATTTGAATCGCAATGGTCCGTTCTACTGGTCGGATGGCCTGGAGGAAAAGGACTTGGTAATCGCTTGTGCTCAATGTAATTCAAGCCGAGGTAGGAAGCGGTTGGTAGATTGGTTTGCTTCACCTTATTGCCTGAACAAACAGATCACAGCGGAAACGGTGGCAAGGAGAGTTCGGCGATATCTTCGGACGGCGAAAGCGAGGCGATAGCTCAAGCCAGTGCCCAATCTGGATCTAGAATGGCCCTGGGATCGACTTGAACGGGCCTGAGGTACTTGGGGTGGCGGAAAAGGCTCCCGACCGACCTGAGGGCATTTACGGCCCAGCAAGGATCAATCGCCAGTTATTGTAACTTTCAGCGCCAGTTACTTTAAGAATGGCGAACCGGGACCAGGCGACAAGACGACGGCCGCTCCTCAAGGTTCGCGGGTGGGGCGGGGAGGCAAGTTTCCAACATCCTGTCCCTGGAACGGCGCTGCTGGACGAAGGGGTGAGGCGGTGGGGCAGGTTTGGCATATCTTGTCCGGGGAAACAGGCTTCTACTGCTTCCCTTACAACTTTTAATTGGCCGGATATACGAAACTTGCCTCCCCGCCCCACCCCAAACAGCCTGGCAGCAGCACTTGGCGCTCTAATCTTCGTGCGCCGAGGTGATAAAAGGCAAGGGACGGGCATTTTGATTACCCGTCTCTGCTTGGTTGGTTGTGGTTCTCGGTTACTGCACCTCAACCGTGACCTTCAACTTGGTGGCGTCCGCTACGAACCATTTCTGCACATAAAGGCTGCCGATGATGGGGGCCTCGCCTTGGGTTTGCACCTCGGCGAACTTCACGGTGTTTTTGGTGTCCTTCTCCTTCTCGAACTGCACGGTTTTCGTTTTCTTGTCCATGTGTTTGACTTTGGTGACGGTTAACGTTTGATCTGCCTCAAGCTTCTCGATGACCCGCCGATAACCTGGGTAGAGCATTTGCAGGGTCAAAATACCCTGACAAAAAAGTGGTTGCATCAAACCACCCAGCCGCCGGTCAAAACTCCGGCGGCCTTTTCATCCTCAGGCTACATCTTGGGGCGGCAATTATCGACCGAGTTGTTGTTGATTGGTCCGGGTGCTGTGCTGGTGGTATTCGGGTTTCTTGACCTTCTTCCCCACCACGCCCAGCGCCTCTTCCAGGAATTTCGTGGCCTTCTCGCAGTCCGGCCCCTTGAACCCCACGGCGTCAATTTGGATTTCTCCTGTGGTGCCGATGATGACTTCGATGGTGCGGTTGTTCATACGCCCACCCCCATCAGCACGAGCTTGATGGACCCGTTCGGTTGCTGGCGTCGAAGAACCGATAGCCCCTTCTTCCTGGCTTCAATGCTGGCTTTGTGGACCCCGTAGAGTTGGAGGAGGTTGCCGTATTTGGAGCCGACCTCCTTCTCGACGTGGCCCTGCCAAAGGTCGGAGGTGAGCGCGAAGCTGCCGTCTTTCTGCTGGTTCAAGGCGATGTCGTATGGGCCTTTCAGCTTGATGACGTAGTCGCCTTTGGTTTTGTTCTCGTAGTACCCTCGGGCTTCGGCGTTCTGGAGCAGGGTCAACCCCAGCTCCACACACGCCAGCCTCAGGGCCTCGATGTCTTTGATTTGCGTTTTGATTTCGGTGAAGTGACTCATGTTGGTTTCGGTGGTTGATGGTTGGAAATCGTGATGGCTAAACGCCCCCTCGGCTAACGGCGATGGGTTGCATGGGGATGGGGAACCGGGCCGAGCCTGTTACAGCCCAACCCAGTCCCCATCCCCGGGCGCTTGTGCCGGTGTTCAACCGGCGTTGTTGTTGTCGGCCAGCCATTGGGCCGTGCTCATGGTCTTGATCGCCTGGGCGGTGATGATGGCTGCCCCTCCTCCATACGCATCGGTCCGCGGTTTGGAGCAGTCATGGGACCACTCGAACGTGACCCGGCCCTGAGGATCGAACCGTTGCAGGAGGTGTTGGATGAAGGCGCACACGGCGTCAATGCCACCATATTCCGAGTACAGCCAGATGCCGTGACCGCTGGCTGGGCTGTCGGCTTCCACTTCGAATTGCCAGTCCTCGGTTTGGCTGGTCAGTTGCTCGGGAAATCCCTTGGGCAGGTCTTCTCCCTGATTGGCCCCGGAGGCTTGGCGGTGGAGTTCGATTGCGTAGTCCTGGGCCTCCTGGGTGGGCAGGTTCACGACCAAGCTGAAACACGTGAAGTAGTCGGCCATGTGGTTGATGTTCCTTTCGTTGGTGATTTGAGGTTGTCGTTGTACTGGGAGCCGTGCCGAGCCAATGAAGCCCGACACGACACCCAAGGGTTAATTGCGCCAGTGCTCGTTCAACTGGGGCTGGTTTACGCGGCGAGGTTGAATTTCCTCCGGCCCATCTCGCCGAACCGTTCCACCAGGTCCGATGCATCTTGGCGAGCGAGGGCCCGGGCGGTGTTGGCCAGGTGCATCAAGCCGTTCTTCAAACGGGCACGAGCCACGGCGCTGTCCCGGTATTCCTCAGCCGTCTTGGTCAGCAGTTCCTTCCTCACGGTTTCCAATTGCTGCTCCATTACTGAGTCGTTGGCGAAGTTCATGGATTTGAACTGGTCGATGAACCGGACCAGCCGATTCAGGGTCTTCTGGTGGACTCCGGTTTCGCAGCCGTTGATGCTCGAAAGCATGTCCTGGCAAAGCTGGGCGGTTTGCTCACGCAGGGACGCCACGCAGTCGTTCACGAAGGCGGTGACGTCCCGGCGGATCTTCTCTCCGGCCTCCTGCGCTGCTTTCTGCCGAGCTTCGATAACCGCCTGCACCTCCGAGGCCGTCACCATTTCCGCCGCCATGTGCTGAGGCAGGGCGATTTGGAAGAGGTTGACGTCGAAGCCATAGAACCGGTCCATTCGATTGGGAAACGGAAACGACGCCTCAATGGTCGCCACAAGCTGATCCGGGTCCTTCACCAACTTCTCGGCCATCTTGCGCCATTCCTTCGAGGCGGATTGACGCAGGGAGGCGTACTTCTCCAGGAACCGTTTCTTCGCTGCCCAGAAATCGTTTTCCAATTCGTCCAGCTTGGCTTTCACCTCGGCCAGCTTCGTATTCGGAACGAAGTGACCGAGGCCGTTCAAGAAGGGGAAGGTGTTGGTTTCGATTAACGCATGGGCTCGGCCCTCAATGAGCGCCAGTTCCTGCAAACAATCCTTCGGCAGCAGGCGTTTGTGCCCGAGGCTGATGAGGCGGTCGGAGACGTGCTTTCCTTCAAGCCCCAGGTCCTCCGGTTTGAGTTTCTTGGTACCCCGGAAATAACTCACGCTGACTTTGATGAGCACGCCTTCCCTGGTGAGTATGGAGAGGAGGCCATTGTGGTTGTCGTTGTTTTCCATTTTTCGATGAATCCTTGGGTTGAAAGTTGAAGTGGTCGTGTCGTGGTGGACGTGGTGGTCAGCGCCTCGTCAATAACGGTTGCGCCGGTTGTTACGGGTATATTCCTGGAGCAGGTAGTAGGCCCCGCAGAGGGCGAGGAACATCTCGATATACGGCAGCAGCCACAGGATGACGTAGCAGGCGATGACACACCCCACCACAAAGCAGATGATCTTGGCGATTTGGTCTTTCTCCATGGTGAACTGGGTTGAAATGAACGAGACCAGGCACCCATGGAGGACGCCTGGCCCCGTTAGACTGCACCGGCCAGAATCAGATGCTCACGCTCTGGATCTGGCGCAACTTGGTCCGAATGGCGTCGATTTCCTTCTCGGCCGCCCGCTTCTCCTTGTCCGCCTGCTTCACCGCATCCACGATGGTTGCGAGTTGGCGGATGGCGGCCTTCAGCGTCTCCTTGATCTGGTCCACCTGCTCCCCGAGGGAAGTGGCGCCGTTGATGGTGTTGCCGTTGGTGCCGTTGGCCTTCTGCTTCTCAGTGGCGTTGACCTCCGGGGTGGTGGTCTCGGTTCCGGTCGGTTCGGTTGTGGTTGCTTTTATGGTTCGAGGCATTTCAGTCCTTTCTTCGGTTGGGGCCTCAGCGTTTGGCTGGGGCTCGGTTTGTTCGGTGGTTGGCGTGGTTGAGGTGTCCGTGGTCGCCGGAGAGTCCTGACCAGCAGCAGGGGGCGCTTCGGGGGTGTAATCCGGCCGCAAGGGCATGATCACCATTTTCTTGCCGCCCTTCCGCATCACCATCGGGCTCAACGGGTCTTCGATTTCCAGTTCGGTCAACCCAAAGCGCAGGCCCATGAGCAGATATTCACGGTTGACCGTGATGGTGGCTGGATTGCCCTCAACTTTCACCGCCGACACCGGAATGCTGGTCCAGGACTCCTCATCCTTGCCCTTGCCTTCCACGATGACCTGGTTCTGATCCACGCGCAGCCTGACGCCGCTGTTGGGATCGTTGCCGCCAGGTAGGTTGGGAATCACCAGGATGAGTTGCTTCGCGGCCTCATCAGCGAGGATCGCCCGGGTCCATTTGCCATTCGTGGTGGGGACACACTGCCGCCAGTTCGGAAACTGGCCTTCAATCTCCTTGGTGACGTAAGTCCACCTCGGCGATTCGAGCTTCACCCAACCAGCGGTGGCTTCCTGCGCGGGCTGTCCGTCCTTAGCTTCCTTGGCTTCCAGGCCCGGTTCGATGCTCAGCGCAGCAGGTTCGTCGTCCAGGAAATCGCTCCAGTTCAGAAACTTCGATTCCGGGATGATGACCGACTTCTGCAAGTTGAAGCAGAACGAGTTGGCCGAGAACAGAAACCGGCCATTGGTGCCAACCACGTAATGGTATTTGCTGTCGCTCACATCGAGGCAGGCCCCACGCAGCACGTAACGGCTGGCATCCTGGCTGCAACAATCCAGCGCCTCCCTCAGGGCCCGACCGAAGCCAGGTTCCAAATGAGCAGCCGGTTGATTGATGGTCGGCACCGGCGGATATTCCTCGACCGGCAGCGTGGTGATGGTTTGTTCGACACGGTTTCCGGCGATGTTGTACCGGATCTTGAGCTTGTCCTTGGCCTCGGCAACGATGCCCAACTCCTCTTTCGGCGGGGAGCACTTGGCAGCCTTAGCGAGCTGGTCCATGGGAATGAGCATGTCCTCGGGTTCTCCGGGTTGAAGCTCCCTGGCTTTGTAGGTCAGGTACGCATCCAGGTCCGTGGCGCTCAGGGTGACGACACCTTCCGGAGTGCGGCTGATGCGAACGGTATTGAGCACCGGCAGGGTCCTGGAATTGCCGGTGATTTTCTTGAGACCTGGCAGAACTTCCTTCAGCTCAGCGATTGGCAGGGTGATTTCGGATTTCATGTGTGTGTTGGTCCTTTCGGTTGATGGTTAATACTGGAAATTGAACCGCCAGCCACACCCCGAAGAGCATGGCTGGCGGCTGGGTGGGTTGCGTTGTTGTTGGTCAGGGTTGAAATGCGAACCTTTTCGGTTCGGTGCGGTCAGGATTCCTCACCCTCGCCAGCCTTGTATTTGAGCTGGGAGAGGACGCATTCGTGGATTTCAACGTCCGACCGAGGTCCGAGGTAAACGGGCTGGTACAGGGCGTTGCTTTCACGGAACGCATACAGGTAGCGGACCTCCACGACCTGACCGACCTGTGGAATCTCCTGGTTGGCCGGAATGGTCACGTTGCCTACCGCATGGAAACCCTCCCCGTTCATCAGCCGGAGTTCGACGCTCCGCTTGTCGTTGACCTTGGAGACCACCGCTGAGCAGGTCGCGTAGAACTTGTGCTTAAGCTGGGCACCGCCGCTATTGGGACGGCCAGGGGTGTAGGGGGCATCGAGCCGTTTGAACACCACACCTTCCTTCTTCTCGTGGCGGAGCCGGTCGAACAGGCGCTGCTTGTTCTGCGGGTCAATGGCAGTCTCCACGAACCGGATGTGGCGCAGGCCAGGACGATTGAGCAAGCTGGACAACCGGACCAACCGACGCTGGTAAGGCTGTTGCGGCAGGTCCTCCTCCATGCAACCAATCAGGTCGAAGGCACAGAAGTGGTCACCGATGCACTCGCCATCCAGGACAAAGTCGCCCGGAATGCTCCTGACGCAGCCGAACACCGTTTCAGGAAGGCCAATGAGCAAACCCTTGCGGTTGAGGCCATGGATTTCAGCGCCGTGCTTCCGAATCATTACACGCCGCCCATCGAATTTCTCCTGCATGCACCATCCCGGCGCCGAAACCAAAGCCTGAGCCTCGGTCTCGTCGATGGGATTGAGCAGTTGGGGGAGAAGGCCCGTGACGCGATCTTCCTTGGCGGTATGCTGGTAAGGGGTGCCCTCGGGGCCTTCGGTGTAACCCTTGGCCTGCTTCTCCCGGACCAGCTTGTCGTAGGTCCTTTTGGCCGTGGCATAATCCACGGGGCTGGAGGTCTTGGTGCCGGTGCTCAACGTGGAACCCCGGCGGCCGAAGGCGAAGTTGACGACGAACAACTCGCCCTCAGGTTCTATGGCGGCCTGGTACACCTTGTCGCTGGAACCCTCGCGGTAATACAAGGTGATGCGCTCCGGCTTCGTTTCGGTTGCCGGTGCCGTTAATACTGCATTCATGGGATGTGTTTTTCCTTTCGTGGTTGATTGGTTGTTCTGGAGAAATGAATGATCGCAAGGAAGCCTGTTGCCAAAATCCGCCACAGATACCATGCTCCCCCTGGCATGTTTAAGATTTTTCCCGGTGCCTTGATCGCATTGACCGTCTCATACGGCGCGGTCGCATCCACACCCGCAGTTCCTGATATTGGGATTGGCGGAGGCGAGACCAACTCGCAGACTCACCTCCGGTTTGAAGGCGTCCCTAAAGACGCCAGGATCGTGAGCGTCTGCGCGCACCTCATCGTTGACAAAATCGATCCGGCCGGTTTGAACTTCTTTGCGATTCAGGTGAATTATCCCAACAAAACTTGGGCGCACGGAGGCCCCCAGTTCACAGGGGGCACGGAGAAGGCGAACTGGGGTGGCCTCGTGAACCGTGGTGGTGGCTCGAAAGATTACATTGAGACAGACTGGTCGAAGGACTTGGTCCTGATCGAGTACGGAGTGGAGAAACCGAATACCGTCCCATTCAAATGGGAGCGCAATTGCGATTACACCCTCACCGTGGAGCGGGGCAAAGAAATGCACCTTCCGGCAGGAACGAACGAACACTTCAAGGTCACGGTCCCTGAGCGCACGATGTGGGAATGGCGATTCACCATTACGCCTGTGGAAAAGGGACATGAAAGCTTCACTTCGCTGATCTACGATTCGGCCGACCATCTCAGCAGCTTTTATCTCTGGAACGAATCGGGCTATGGTTCGGTCAGCACAAACCAGCACACCCGGTGGTCGCTCCCGAGCTATCGCATTGAAGGCAACACCGAGGACAGAGTTCCCACGGGATGGAAGCGGTTTTGACCTAACCAACCGCAGAGAACGCTGACGGATTCCAGGTTTGATTGCGCTCCGCAGGAACGAAGCGAGCCGGACACCTTGGAGGAATCCGGCTCGTTGTGCTGGTTGATTCTTTACCGCCGTTTGCGTTTCGGCGGGTCAACGGTGAGCACGTTCTTCTCGACGAACCGCTTCAACTCGGCCTTCGTCAGCTTCCGGCCCAGGCAGTACTCCTCGATGTAGGCGGTGATGTCCTCCCACCTGATGCCATACTGCTTGTTGTGATGGTGGTGCAGTTCCTGGAGCACCTTGATGGCTTCCCTATCCGTTAAGGCGACCTCCCTTTCGTTGGCCGCCGTGTGGACATCCCCGGTATCCCAGACCAGAGCCATTTTGTTGGCCCAGAACTTTTCGAGGACTTGCAGGGCTCGCTCCGGGTTTTTCAAGACCGGTTTCAGCGCCGTCACCATTGCTTCGATGATGAATTCGTGCATGGTCGTTGGCTCCCTTACCACTTGGTGATAACGCACGCCTCACCGTCCACCGGGCTGATTTCGATTCGCTCGGGCTCAACGCCCTCCGTGTCGTAATCAATGACCGTGACGTTGATGTTCGGTGGCAGGTTCACGATTTCATGGACCACGCCGCCCTCCATGACGACGAAGATCTCCCGGGTGGCATACGCGGCGACCTTGGCGACCAGGCATTTCTTCACCTGCAACACGACATCGGCCAGTTCAGCGAGGTTGGTGAAACCCAGGTTCCAGGCTTTCTTCCATTCGTGCAGGTAACAAACGGGCCGGTCGTAGTCCAGGATGGCGATATGGGTGGCGTCCTCACTGCTGGGGTTGGCCACGTAGCAGAAGTTGAAGCCGCAGGTGTTTTTCTGTTTCAACTCGGCCTCGGCCAATTCCATGCCGACCTGGTACACCGCGCCGAACTTCTTGCGGATGGTGCTCAGCAGGTCATCGCCGACTTCCTCCTCCGGGACGCAATACTCGCAGGCTTTAACCAGGTTGAAGGTCTCGCTGATGGTTTCGTCGGTCAGGGCTTCGGTTTTCAGGGTGTTGCCGGTGAGGAATTCCGCCACGGCTTCAATTACCTGGCGCTGCTCGTTGGTGAGAGCGTTGAATTGCCCCACGGTGAACGGGGACTCGGTTTCAGGCTTGGTTTTCACGTTCGGATCAATGGTCCTTTCGGTTACAGGTTGGTGGTAGGAAATCCTGGAATCACTTCAGCCAGGGTTTCTCGCGTGTATTTCTCGATAGGTTGGTCATTCAGGAACAGCGTCAACTCCCGGCCATCCCAATCCCAATCTTCAAAGGGTTCGGTGGTGCCATGGAGCCAACGCGCAATTGAATGCACCTCCGCCTCGATTTGGGTTTCGGTGGTCATGGGGTGAAAAGTGAAAATGGAAGGAGCCGGACCCGTTGAAGGAATCCGGCTCCTGGTAGTGGTTGGTTGGATTGGACTCAGCGACCTTGACCGCTGATTCGATGGAGAATGAACCTGATGGCGTCCATGTTGGGTTTGTAGAGGACGCCTTCGGGTAGTTCTGAAGGGCCGCACCAGAGGAACTCAGGCGGAGGTGCTGTCCTCCACGCCAACCCTTCGATGGCGGCTTGTTCGGGCAGGGACTTCGTCGAGAAGTCGAGCAACTCGTTTTGGTCAGGCAGGCCGACCCAGATGTGGATTTCCGGGAGCAGGCCCAGTTTCAACGCGGCTTGGCTCTCCTCCCGCCACGGTGACCATTCATACGAGAAGTGGGTGGGACTGGAGCCGTCGTCTTCTCCCGGTGGCACGATTGGCCAGGATAGGCTTCCGGCTTGAATCAGGGCGCGATACCCGTTTTCGAGCAGCACGCCCATCAACGCCAGCGACCAGTAGAGGCAGGAACCGCCCACGCCTCCCTGGTCACCATACCATCCCTCATACCTGGCCGCGGTGGTCCGGTAGATTTCCAGCTTCTCGGCTTGTCTGGTGTAGTGGCGGTGGCATTTCACGGTCAGGCGAACCTCCGGCATTCGTTGAAGTATTCGCATCCGGCGCAATGGAACCCTGGTGAAGGAACGAAATCCTCCCGGGCCACACCCTCTTGATACGAGTCCATCATGCGAAACAACCGGACCTGCTGCGCCTCGTTCATCGGCTCCAGTGAGGTGATGATGAGCTTGGGGACCTTCGTTTTAACCAGGTGATGCAGCTCCCTGGCCGATTCCATCTTGCCTGCCGCCTCCCGGTACAGCACCGAGTAGCACGACAACTGGATCTCGTTCTGGTGGAGCGCATCTTCCGGGCTGGGGGTTTTGCCAGCGGTCTTGAAGTCCACGATTCGACCACCAGCGCGAACCAGATCCAGCACGCCCATTAACGTGGGCAGCCCGTGTTTCGAGAGGTCCATCTCCATCGGCACTTCAACGGCTTCGGGCATCTCGGTGGCCTTGATTGGAGTTTCTGTGAAGTAGGTTTCGAGCAACGACCAGGCCGTGTTCTTTTGGGCGGGCTCATCGTCCTCCCAGTTGATCTTGCCCGGTTGATCTCCCCACCCCTTATCGAACACGCCCTTGAACCGTTGCAGCTCGAACGCTTGTTTCCTCCACCGCGCCATGTTCCACGCCTGCAACACGAGATGGACCACCGTGCCTACATGGAGGGAGGGCGTTGGCGGTTTGACGATCTGCTCCACGTACCGGAAGAAGAACTTCAACCGGCATGTGAGGAAGCAGTTCAACCGTGAGGCCGAAACCGTTTTCTGCAAGGTCTCGATGGGGTTGGCCTTCGGCGGTGGTTGTGCTGGCGGACGAACCTGTACAGGATCGGGAGCCGCGATCATCGGGCCGTCCTTTGCTGGAAACGGCCCTGGAACCGGCCGCGCCCCTGTCCATTGCTTTGCCCGGTCTGCTCCAGGAGTTCTTCGATAAGCCCGGACGCTTCGAGTTTGTTCAGCGCCTTCACCCCCTTGCCAAACCGTTCGTTGGCCAGTGCCTCAACCTGGTTCTTGTCCAGGCTGTTCTCCGCCACGATCTTCTCGATCAGCGCCTTCTGCTTGGGGCTGCAATTCCAGGTGCCGTTGTCACCGGCGGGCGCTCGGTTCTGCCCATTGCCGTTGCCGCCATGCCCGTTGCCGTTACCGTTGCCGTTGCCGCTGTTGCCGTTTCCGTTTCCATTGGTGGGCAGGAATCCGACCTCTTTGATGCTGGTGTCAACGCCCTCTTGGAGCAACTTGTACAGGCGAGACGATTCGGCCTGCACTTGCGTCAGGTCCGTGATTTCGGTCCTGAGCGTGATGCTGAACTGGTGGGAAGAATATCCCGGCAGGCCCAGCTTCTTGGAATAATTGCATTCGAGTTGAATGGCCATGTTTTTGTCCTTTCGATGGTTGATTTGTGTTGATGATGGTTGATGGTGAAAACGAACAGGGCCCAACCCGTGAAGGTTGAGCCCTGGTGGAGTGGATTCCTGTATTGGCTATTTCGTGTGGTATTCGACAATCCCCTCCCCCAGTCGCATCGTTTCCTGCTGCGCCGTTGCCTGCTGCCAGCCCGGGGTGTTCCTGAGACCTGCCTCAACCAGTTGCTGGGCGAGACGGGTCATGGGGATCTTGCGGGCTTTGGCTTCGTGGTGGAGGGCGCAGACGAGGAACCGGGACAGGGGAGGGGTGTAGTGCTTTTGAGGCATGGGGGTCCTCCGGGGTTGAACTGCCGTGGTGAATTGGTGAATGAACCCAGCGGATGGATTCATGTAATTATACCCGCCCCTCGCGGCAAAACGTGATACGGGGGGCCAACCTTGGGCGAAGCGAACGGAACTGGAAGAAGACGCGGCAACAAAGGCTAACGGCTACCTCTATTGCAAACAGCCATTGGCGGGGTCACCTTACGTCCCACCTACTCGGAGAAAACCCCTTGGCGCGAATCACCATGAACTGGGTTTTCTCGATATTGGTTCCCGCCTCCATCCAGCCGATTTCCTTAGAATCACCCGGAGCGAGTTTCTCAGCCACTGGCACAACTTTAATCGGCACCTGGCTTTGCGCATCAAACCGGGTCTTATAAATGTCCAGGACGATGTTCTCGATGTATTCGTTCGTGGTGTTCTTTATGATAAACACTTCCCCCTTACCAATAATCGAGTTCCTGAATGTGCATTGAACTGGAACAGCAGGTGCCTGCCTTGCGGTTAACCTGCCTTCCAGCTTGTCCACCAGCGTGCCCATGCTGCTTGACGAATAGAACATGATGGCCGCCGTAAGGCCAAGCCATACGACAATTCCCAAGATCTCCCACGAAAGAGCCCAACCGCGCACTGTTTCTGGTGCGCCTTTCTCGTTCGCAAGCGTGACCTCAGGGCCGTGTTTCTTGCCCATTTGCTCGATTACCCTGACCCTGGCGAGAAGGATTACAACCAGCCGAGCTACAAGTGCCGAAACGGCAAACCAAGCGCCCAATGCCACCAGGTCGATGACATCGCGGGTTCGACCATGCCAACATTCCCAAAACAGGGCAAAGGCAACGCAGACCCAGACGACCACCCTGGACACCCTGGCCCGCTTTTTGGTTTGATTTCTCCAATCTTCAGACAGGAGAAACAGGAACAACAGCAACACCGGGAACAAGTCCTTAATCAGCTTCATGGTATCAATCCTTTCTATTATCTGTGCCACTGCTGGGCACGGTTATGCTCATCTGTGGCCACTCCCCATAACGTGAATTGGGAAGAGGCGGGAGTCGGTTGGATTTCGAATGCCAATCCGTCACCCAATCATCATCCCAGCCAATAAGGTC
>TBL_comb47_HYPODRAFT_10001589_pt1 | contig 29288 bp, 30 predicted proteins | sample TroBogypolimnion_40_FD_10682 | JGI IMG/M metagenome (IMG submission 10682) | reverse complement strand
CTCTAATCTGACCTCCAGGCTGGGATTGGGTTCTGCGGCATAGGCTGCCCTGATTTCGTCAAGCTGGATAGTAAAGCGATTCATGATGTATTGGCGGTTGGCAAACAATTTAATAAGGCATTATGCCAAAAGTGCGTATTTATAGAGTATGGACATACCTTAATGGCTTTATAAATACTGGGGATTTACTGTTTTTTTAATGTCCATAAAAAAATAAGTTTTTCTTGGGTTTTGTGTCTAAATGTCCATACTTTTACGATTTGCTTGGGTTTACGTGGCACTTTAAAGAACCATAAGATGATGGTTAGCTAAATTTTAGAAGCTCTGATGGTTCAATATTTAGTGCATCCGCCAGCTTGCAAATATTGATGAGTGCGATATTCCGTTGCCCTCTCTCAACGCCACCCATATAACTTCTGGCGAGACCGCTTTCAAGAGCGAGTTGCTCTTGAGAAAGACCTATTTCTTTTCGCAATCTAGCAATATTGGAGCCGAACATCAGGCGGGGATCTGTTTTGTTGGTTTTGGTTTGTTTAGCCATTTTTTGATGCTATGGCTATGGACACTATAAGACCACGCTCTATGAGTGACAATTTAACTAATTTAAGGTAAATTTATTGCCAAACAGGTGCGACTTTTGAATTCCTTAATAGGAGCCCTATAGCTTTGAGTCAGGAGGTGGGTCGTGGAAAAAAGTAATATGCAGAGGCTAAGTAAAGAAGTCTTAAAGCAAGGAGTAGAGGCAGCTTTGCCATGCAATCTCCCCGATGAATGGTTGGAGTTACTTGAGAGGGATTTGGAGATGATCCTACAAGAAGGGGATCACAGCTATTTGACTGCGCCATTAGCGATAGTTGCCCATCTTATGCTCCATAAGAATGGGGGGAATCGAAAAGAAGTTACCTTTTCAGAGGAGGATCTCTTTAACTATCTACGGTATCTGTATTTTGAGATTGCTCTTGAGACTGTTAGGCGTAATACAGATATTGCCCCAATGCCAGCAACGCTGGAAACGATCCTTACAAATCGTGATGTTGGCTGGGGATAGAGCTGCCCATTGAAATCTAGTAGTGCGTCGTAACTCATATTCGTCGTCTTCTTCTTGACCTATTGCAGATAGTCAAAAGAGACTATTTTTAGGGATTTGACCGACCATAGTACGGCCAGTAAGAGACTGTGAAGACTTTCTAAATTAGAGCTTCCAGGTGTAGGCTTAGATCCAAATTGATTGGGCAATAACGGTTTCTATCGAAACCTCCAAAATTGGCAATAATTCTGAAATAGCTCAGTTGGTTAGAGCAGAGGACTCATAGCGAAAGTTGTGCCTTATGCGTGGAAACTGTATAAGGAATGGTGTCAAATTCGGAGAAAGCTAAAGGTAGCTTATTTAATAACTACCCAAGCTAACGCCGAGCCAAGCTTCAGCGTGAAAGTGCTGTTGAACGTGTAGAGACTAGACGGCACCCATCTAAGTGCGTAAGCCTATGATGAAGGCATAGTCCAGGGAGTAGTGAAAGCTACACAAACCGGAATCCTTTGGTCCCAGGTTCAAGTCCTGGTGGGCCCACCGGAAAAGCAAACCCTCATCAGCAATGAGGGGGGGGGTGTCTTTTGCGAATGCGTATTCCATTGTATGATTTGCTAACAATTTTTAAAACGAAAGTAATTTCGATGGCTATGAATCACGATGTTGTTTCTGCTAAAAATGCCTGTATTTTGCTTAAGGCATGGGCCCAGGAAAATAATCTGTTAAGTAATGAAATACCGGTGCAAGGTAACAGCTTGCTGCAGCAAGCTGAGAATGCATTTGATGGCCTCTGTATATCCTCTGCAGGCGAAGCAATTCTTCGTAGACGTACTTTGGTAGATATATTTTTTAATGAGGCCGAAAAGAAAGTTATTGTTCTGACGGCAAAAAAAATATCTCAAGCGGAGCTAAAGGCTCTTCCAAAGATTATTTTTGAAGAAATAAATTATGAATTTATTCATGCAGCCACAGCAAGTGCTGGGACTCCTCAAAATGGACTGGCAAATTACTCTTATTACGTTTCTTCTTCTGATAAGTATTGTTGCGGTAGTTCTATTCACCCAGCTCGAATTATTGGTGCCGGAACTATGGGTTGCTTAGTAAGGGATGCGCTAAATAATTTATACGGATTAACGAATAACCACGTTAGTGGAATGTGTAATTATTCAACTGAAGGTGAAAAAATAATAGCGCCAGGACATATAGATATCAGCGCACACAGAATAGATCCATTTACGATCGGATATCACTATAAGTCTGCTCCAATGACTCATGGCTTGCCCGACAATGTAAACGTTTCTTTAAATTTAGACGCAGCTATTTTAAAGTTAGCAGATTCATCTTTACTTTCTTCTATGCAGGGGTGCTACTTCGATACTCCACTTAAAGTATTGCAATTGGTTCCAGGGCAAAAGGTAAAAAAAGTTGGGAGAACCACCGGCTTGACCGAGGGGTATGTTGTTGGTCAGAGCGTTAATCCAATGGGTGTAAACACATCTGTTCCGGGTTATGGTACCCAAACTACCTTTTATGATTCAATATTCTTAATTAAACACGCTGATGCAGATAAAGTATTTTCCAGCGAGGGTGATTCGGGATCTTTGGTTGTAATTGAAATGCCAGATGGTGATTTTGCTGGTGGTTTAATATTTGCAGGAGATCAGTATGGAAATAGCTACGCATTGCCAATACAGCCAGTTTTAGATTATTTTGATGTAACTTTAGTTTCGGGGCATAATTTGTAATTATGAATATTAAAGATGCAGCAATTAAGCTGCTCTCTTCAATGCGGGCTCCAAAGGGCTCAGTTAATGTGCTGATGAAGCCAAATGATCCGGAGGCTCAGCTTTTAGTTTGGGTTGACAAGTCATTTAATCTTGAGCCACTTGATTTGCCAAATGTCTTTGAGGGATACAAAGTTAAAGTCGAAGTGAAGCCTTTAATCTCAGCGCATTAATTGCCGCTATAAAACCTTCTAGGCGTTACTTTAATTAACACTCACCCCCCTCTTAATTACCTTTAACCACAAAAAAACTAGCGATACTTCGTTTTGCCTAACTTTTTTGATGATCATTTGTTTGGATCTGAAAGAGGGTTTTGGATGGTAAAAGAGCCGCACATGGCGGCTCTGCATTTGGTGCATTTTTCGGCTTGTTAGCGTCCAAAGCACATATCCTAAATAAAGAGTTTCCATTGTAGTATGAATTTAAAGACCTTGTTAACAGTTCATAAGGGATAGTGGTGCTACCAAAATTATCATATCGCCTCGCCATTGACCTCGGTACAACTTCGATCGGTTGGTGTATGCTAAAGATCGATTCAAATCATCAGCCTAAGGCGATTATCAAGATGGGCGTGCGCATCTTTTCTGATGGTAGGAACCCAAAAGATGGATCTTCTTTAGCAGTTAAAAGGCGCCAGGCAAGACAGATGCGCAGGAAGAGGGATCGTTTAATTAGGCGAAAATCGAAGCTAATTGATACCCTAGTCAAGCATAAATTTTTCTCAGATAATCCAATTGTCAGAAAATCTAGCATTATTCTTGATCCTTATGAGCTTCGAAAAAAGGGACTGACTGAAGAGCTTGTGCCACATGAGTTTGGCCGAGCTATTTTCCATCTTAATCAGCGCCGAGGATTTCTAAGCAATCGAAAAACAAATGCTATGGATGGCACAAGTAGTCTATTAAAGCAGGCTATTGTGAAATTGCATGAGAAGTTGCACGGGGAAGAATGTAAAACTCTTGGTGAATGGCTTGCTAAACGTAAATCTCAAGGATTAGGAGTGAGATCTAGGCTTCTTGGAAAAAAAGCAAAAGATAAGGCCTATGAATTTTATGCAGACCGAAGTATGGTCGAGCATGAATTCAACACATTATGGAGTGTTCAGAAATCATTTAATCCGGTTTTATTTAATGAAGACGCATATTCAGATCTGAAAAATATTATCTTTTTCCAAAGAGATTTAAATTTAGTTAGGCCTGGTCGTTGTACATTATTACCAGAGGAAGAGCGCGCACCAATTGCTCTTCCCACAACTCAATTATTTAGGATTTACCAAGAAGTTAATAACTTAAAAATTCTGTCTATAGATCTCAAAGAAGTTGGTCTCACTAAATCTCAGAGGGATCATATTGTTACTTTACTAGCATCAAAAAATAAAGTTTCTTTTAAAGTAATCGCTAAATCATTAGGACTTCCAAAAGATTCTACTTTTAATCTACAGGATGGTAAGCGCGAATTTCTAAAGGGAAATATTACAGAAGCGCTGCTGTCAAAAGATGAGTATTTTGGAAGTGCTTGGCAAATATTTTCACTAACTGAGCAGGACCAGATTGTATCTAGGCTCTTAAATGAACCTAATGAAGAATTATTAATTGAGTGGCTAGTAGACTCATGTAATTTGGAGGTGAATGCTGCAAATAGAGTAGCAAATTCTTTGCTTCCTGATGGATATGGAAGTCTTAGTAAAGTTGCTCTCGATAAAATATTGCCTGCATTAATGAATGAAGTTATTTCTTATGACAAAGCTGTCGCTGCCGCTAATTTTGACTCTCATTCTGCTTTATCTCACACCTATTTAACAGGTGAAATTATGTCCTCATTGCCATACTATGGCGATCCTTTGCGTAGACATGTAGCTTTTCCTAAAGAGAATCCAAAAAATGATGAAGAGCATTTTGGAAAAATTGCCAATCCTACAGTGCATATTGGCCTGAATGAGCTGCGTAAAGTTGTTAACGCCTTAATTCAACGCTATGGGCATCCGAGCGAAGTGGTTATTGAAGTTACTAGGGATTTAAAGATCGGCAGGAAGAAAAGACAAGAAATTCAGCAAGCGCAAAAAATAAAACAAGATCTAAATGAGAAGCTAGTTGACGAGGCATGCGAAGTTTTAGGGTTGAGCATAACCGGCTTGGATCGAAACAAGCGAAAAGAGATCTCACAAAAAATGCAACTATGGTATGAGTTAAGTCCAAACGATATTTCATTAAGATGCTGTCCTTATACTGGGGAATATTTAAGTTTGTCTCGACTACTATCAAGTGAGGTAGAGATTGATCACATTCTTCCATATTCAAGAACCCTAGATGATTCTCTTAACAATAAAACTGTTTGTCTGAGCAGGGCAAATAGGTATAAGGGTAATAGAACTCCTTATCAGGCCTTTGGGCAGAATAGTCACAATGACTATAGTTATGACGATATATTGCGGCGTTCAGCTAATATGGCTAAAAGTAAGGCAATAAAATTTTCAATTGATGGGTATGAGCGTTGGCTGAAAAATGATAAAGATTTCATCGCTAGAGCTTTGAACGATACGGCATATCTATCTAAGATTGCTACAGAATATTTGTCGTTGATATGTCCCCCAAATCACGTATGGGCCATACCAGGGAGAATGACTGCAATATTAAGGGGTATGTATGGCTTAAATTATTTGCTGTCGCATGACGGTCTTAAGAATAGGAGTGATCATCGACATCATGCCTTAGATGCCGCCGTTATTGGTATTGTTGATAGAGCGTTGCTGAGGCGCTTCTCTAACGCAAGTTCTCGCTCAGAAGATTTGCAATTAGGTAGGCTTTTGGAGAGCGTGCCGTTACCATGGGAGACCTACAAAGAACAGGTTAAGACCGCTTTGAAGAATATTATTGTCAGCCATAAACCAGACCATGGATATCAAGGGGCAATGCATGAAGAGACTGCATGGGGTTTGCGAGAAAACGGCGTTGTTACTAGAAGAGTCTTTGACGAGGAAACTGGCGCTTTCAGGCGTGAGTTTGCTAAAAAGAATTTAATCGAGGTTTATAGTAACTCGAACCCCAAGCGTCATCGATTAAATGATGATGGTTCGCCTGCGCCTTATAAAGGTTATATAAGTGGAAGTAATTACTGTATAGAAATATGGGGGGATCAAAAAGGAAGATGGCAGGGTGAGGTAATTTCTACATATACAGCCTATCAAACGATAAGGTGTTTAGGTGAAATGGCTGGATGGAAACGCCTAAGAGACCCTCAATTAACGCTATCCAATAAGCCACTTGTAATGCGCTTAGCAATAAATGATTGCTTGAAATTGAGCATTAATGGAATTTTTAAGATCATGCGAGTTGTAAAAATTGGAAGTAACGGGCAAATATCATTTGCTGAACATAATGAGGCGAATGTGGATGCAAGAAATAGAGATCCTGCAGACCCATTCGCCTATATTTCAAGAAGTCCGAACTCGTTAAAATCATCAATAGAGAAAAAGATTACCATTTCCCCAATCGGCGTTGTTAGTTACAGAATTCTCTAATATTATTAAAGTGTTGTGCTAGGTTTACTAGCAGAAGCCCTAAAGAAAAAGCCAATAAAATTTAATTTATTGGCTTTTGAATTATTTAGGATATGTACTTTGACCGGAACTTTCTCTTGTGCCTTTCTTAGTATGGATTGATCTTATCAAACCCCATAATTTTTATCAATGCATTTCGAGGTTTTGGATATCAAGCGTTACTTGAAGTAACACTCGCCCCCCTCAATATCCCCCCATTCTTCAACACAATTAGCCACACATTCTTTTGACTAAATTGACCCCAGTAATTCCTCCAATCAGGTTGTCCTGGCCTGGTATCAGAAGCTATCTACTACTACAATCATGATCGAATCAAAGAAAAGCTAAAGGGACTAAGTCCGGTTGATTACCGAACTCAATCCCTCCCGCTAACCTAACTAAACTATCCAACTTTTGGGGGTCAGTTCATGCGGGGTGGTTTTTTATTGCCTGCGAGTGTCTGCTATAGGTCTTGATTTCAACCTGACGATGTGAGTTTGAAGGAGCGTCCGCTTAATAGTATGTAAGTGCCTATTTCGGGTATTCACTGCGGGGCCGTATTAGGAAATTTGCCACTCAAAATACCTATTTCGATAGCGTAGAATGATTCTTATGCGTATAAGGATTTGGACAAATCAGTGAAGAAGCTACTTTTAATGTTGCTGGCCGTTGGTGGATTACTAGTTGGATGCTCCAGTACTGGGGTTATTCCAATGGATAGAGACTCTTATATGATTGGAAAAAAAGATGGCATGCCCGGTCTTGGTGTTTCCTTAAGCAATAAAGCTGAGGTTTATAAAGAGGCGAATGAGTTTTGCGCCAATAAAAATTTAGAAGTTCAGACATTGCGCGTGATAACTGCATCGGCTAAGCCAGGAGTTCTTGGGTATACAGAGCTTCAGTTTAAATGTGTACTGCGCGGCTCAACAGCCCAACCGCTTTCTCCCGATCCAAATACTGTTATTGAGTTGAGAAATAAATGAGCGATATTAAATTCTTTGGTAAAGCCGGGGGCATTAAGACCATGAAGCAGCTCGAGCAAGAAAGATTGCTCAAGGCAGCTGTTATTCCCGCCCCCGAATTAGAAATGCATAAACGAAATGAAGAAATGCGAGCAAAGGCTTTTATAAGAGCCGCCGCAGATGAAGAGTTTGTAAATAGAACCGAGAAATCCATTGGCCCTAACTGCCCGACCCCTATTGGACAAAGGGTTGGAGTGATAACCAGAGAGCCTTACGAGGAGCAGCCATGAAAAATATAAGAGCCCTAATGCTTATGGTTCCAATAACGCTTCTGGGCTGCTCATCAGCACCTCCAGTGCAAAAAGCTGCTGACACTAAGTCATATTTTGATGGGGCGGTATACCCTGGTGAAATTTATAAGCTTGCCGAAGACAATACCGGGGCAGAACAGTATCGAGTCTTCTCGCATGGCTCCTCCGGTTTTGTTTCTGTTGCGTCTGTTCAATCTAACGCAGAAGGAAGAGCAAAAGACTTCTGTGGAAAAGAGGGAAAAACAATCAAAGTGCTTCAACAGCAAACATCTACGCCGCCTCATGTGCTTGGAAATTTTCCAAGAGCAGAGCTTATCTTTATCTGTGTTGATAAAAATACTGCAATTAATCAGCCGTCAAAACCAGCTTCAATTATTAAGGCACCTTCTGATGGTTCATCCTCGCCAACCATGGATCAGGCAAAGGTAAAGTGTCTGGATTTAGGTTTTAAACCTGGCACGGATACTTTTGGCCAATGCATTTTAAAGCTAGCAAAATAATTACTTAGGAGGGGCAGGTTCCGTAACTTTGCCGTTGTAAATATTATTCATAATCTCGTTAACCATCTCGGTAGGAGATAATCGTGTCAGCGAAGAGTGATATGAATTGGCTGTTGCCATTGGGAAATCTGTTTTAGGATCCCGCACTGTTACTGTCAGTTGGAGTAGGTACATTGTGATATCCCACATCCATTTATCAACATAAGTAATAACTGCATCAGCGTTGCTTGGGGCCGGTCCATCACCATTGCTAGCTTTTACACCCCTCAAGCGCAAGTTATCAGCAATTAATGTATCAATTCGCTCTTTATCTTTTGGTTGATGCACAACATAGATTGTCTTTAAAGTTTGCATATCGGTAGTTGGGGCAACCGTGACTGATTGCCTATTGACACACGCCGTTAGAAGGAGCGCTGCAATGCCTGGGATTAAGACTCTAAGTTTCATAAAATTTCTCATTAAGAAGTACGGTTTAGGGTAAACCTTGATTGCAGGGTTAATTCGATTAAATATATCACTAAGATTTATAATCAAGAAAATAATAATTTTGGGTAAAAATGAGCAATATTGCACTGGAAACGATGCAAACGCTTCTAAAAGAGCGTCTTGATATTGATAAAGATAAGGTCACACTTGATGCCTCATTAGAGGATCTTGGTATCGACTCGTTGATGCAAATTGAGCTCCTATTTGATTTTGAAGATAAGTACAAGTTAAAAATACCGGATCTCACAGAAAAGCCAACAACGATTAGAGAATTGCTTGCAGTTGTTGAGCCATTTATTCCAAGACCTTAAACAACAGAGATCTTTAAGATGAAGAGACGGGTCGCTATTACCGGCGTTGGATTGGTTGATCCACTTGGCGATTCCATCCATAGCTTTTTTGATCGCACAATTCGTGGAGAGTCGTCCATTCGACATTACTCAACAAACGATATTCCGGTACCGATTTCTATCCCTGCCGTGCATTGTGCAAGCTTTGATGGCGATGCGATTTTAGGAAAACCAAGAACTATCTCTATGGATAGGTTCTCGCAGATGGGCTTAGTCGCAGCTTTTGATGCATGGACTAATGCGGGTTTCGATATCAGCGATAAATCACATAAACCTGATGTTGGGGTTTCTTGGGGAACGGCCTTAGGTGGAACTCGGATTTATGAACAAGGTTTAAAGGAGATGTGGCAAAACGGCAGAGAGCGTTTGCCGCCCCTAGCTGTGGTCATGGGGATGAATAATGCATGCTCCTCCCATATTGCGATTCAGTTAGGACTTGGGAATTCATCGTTGAGTTATACGGTGGCGTGTTCATCGGCATCTGCGGCTATTGGTGAGGCTTATAGAAGGATTCGTGATGGTGAGGCCAGCGTAATGGTTGCCGGCGGATCTGATACACCTCTTATATATGGGGTGATTCGAGCGTGGGATGGAATGCGAGTGCTATCTCCAGGCGATGAGAAAACGTCCCCCAATGCTTGTCGACCGTTTGATATAAGTCGTTCTGGCCTTGTGTTGGGCGAAGGTGCTGCAGCGCTAATACTGGAGGACTGGGAGCACGCGGTTGCTAGAAATGCCACAATCATTGCGGAGTTAGCTGGATATGGATCAAATTGTGACCACACTAATCTAGTTAAGCCTGACTCAAATGGGCAGGTCGCTGCTATTTCCCTGGCCCTTGATGATGCAAGTGTTGTTCCTAAGGATATTGGCTACATAAATGCACATGGAACAGCAACCGTCGAAGGCGATCCCAGCGAGATAGATGCGCTTAGAAGGGTTTTCAGCAATCAAGCCAAGGATTTGGCTGTTAGCTCCACCAAATCGACGCATGGGCATCTTATGGGGGCATCAGGGGCTATTGAGGCTGTTATCACAGCTCTCTCCATTAAGAATGGAGTTGTTCCTCCCACGGCTAATTTAAATAATATTGATCCAACTTGTGAAGGGGTGCGTCATATTAAGGTTGGGGATAACAATAAATTAAATCTCAAGGCTGCAATATCAAACTCATTCGCCTTTGGTGGTAGCAATGCAGTTTTAGTATTTAAGTCTGCTCATTAAGAGAGTGGCTTAATGAATTCGTCAACACACTTTGGGATTAAATCTTGGTCAGCATGGAGTCCTTCTCTAAGGGCTGAAGAAGACTGGTTGTTATGGGCTAAAAACCCCTTTACACCAAATGGCGAAGATAAGCCAAAGGTAGAGGGGATGCAGCCAATAAATCGAAGGAGATTGAAGCGACTTGGCAGCATGGCCTTGGAGACCGCTTATAGCTTGCCGGAAACAAATGCCCCAATAATATTTTGCAGCAAGATGGGTGAGTCTGAAAGGTGCTATGAATTACTTAAAGAGTTAACGGAGACTGGTGCTCTATCCCCGCAGTCATTTAGCTTGGCAGTTCATAATGCAATCCCCAGTCTATACACGATAGACAAAAAGATGAACTCAAATGTTCTAGCCATTTCTTCAGAGGCTGGAGTTTTCTCAGCCATTATTGAGGCCCTGGGACTATTTGCATGCGGCGAACAGGCGGTTCGCATAATCGTTGCTGAAGAGTCTGTACCTAATGCATACAGACAATATTGCGACTTTACGGACGAATCATTTGCGTACGCTCTAGATGTAGTACCAGAAGGAGAGATATCACTCTCCTTTTCGGGCGATGAAAGGTTGGGCGGAGAGCCTGCAGAGTTATCCGCAAGCCTAGAAGCTTTTCGATTCCTTTTATCAGGTGATAGCGAATGCCAACATTTTGTCGGCAGGACCTCTTGGAAGTTAAAAAGAGGTTTAGTTTGAATCGTTATTGGCGTATTTTTGCAACCGGTCTTTCATTTGCCATATTTGGAATTGGCGGTGTATTTCTGACTTGTGCGTTAGTTCCATTTTTGGTTTTTACAAAAGATAGCGAATCTCGCAGAAAGTATGGAAAAAAATTACTTAAAAAGGCATTTCAAAGTTTTTTATGGGGCATGCAATTTCTAGGTGTTATGGATTTGCAAACCAAAAATGTAGAGCGCTTGAAATCTGGTGGGCGCCTCGTTTTGGCAAATCACCCCAGTTTGATAGATGCAGTTATATTGATTGCGCTAATTGAAAACCCTAACGGTATTATTAAATCTGGTTTGTTCAATAATCCAAGTATGTATGGATTAGCCAAGATAGCGGGTTTAATGCGCAATGTTGAAGGGCCCGAACTCATTAGAAAATCTATAGAATCCATAAGTACTGGTGATAATTTGATAATATTCCCTGAAGGTACTAGAACAAAGGTTTTGGGGCAGCTTGCATTTAAGCAAGGGGCAGCTTATATAGCAATTAAAGGGGCTTTTAATATAACGCCCGTATTAATTTTTACCTCTGAACCAGTACTTAGAAAAGATCACAGTTGGTATAGGGTTCCTTTGAATAAGCCTTTATTCACAGTCTCGGTGTTGGAGGAAATTGAGGTAGCTACAGCAGTTATGCCTCGAGATGATCTTATTTTGGCGTCTGAAGAGTTAACTGAGTATCTGGAAGAATATTTTTTACACGAATTAAGAGAATATGAACGATCTTGAATTAGAGATTAAGAAATTAATTATTAGTAGCTTGAATTTAGAAGACTATCAACCAGAGGATATTACCTCTGAGGAATCTCTTTTTGCTGATGGTCTTGGCTTGGATTCTATTGATGCTCTTGAGCTGGGGGTTGCGCTCCAGAAAAAGTATGGGCTTGAACTTACAAATGTAACAAAAACCGAAGGTAAGCATTTTTATTCTGTTGCTACTTTGGCTAAATTTGTTGCTGAAAATAGAACAAAGTAAGCTGTTTAATTTAACAAATGGAAGTCAATGGAATTTCTGCTGGCAATTTTGCTTCCTATATCGATCTGGGTGTTCAAATATTTCGAAATACCATTCTGGGTAGCTGGTATTTTTTTGCTTCCTCTTATCCTCCTGAGGAAGAATCCCTACTGGGGTAAGTCGCTTGCGCTCATAGCCTTGGTGCTTGGCGGCGCTTCCTTGATATTTAAATCTTCGGATTTTGTGTATTGCTATCCAGTTATGGTTAATGGAGTTCTATTAGCCACATTCCTCTCAAGTCTCTATAGGCCGCAGACTATCGTTGAAAAAATTGCCAGAATAAGAGATTCAGGATTTTCTGATCGGGAAATACCTTACGCAAGGAAGGTCACAGTTGCTTGGTCAATATTTTTCGCTATAAATGGCTTAATAGCACTCGCGACAGTGTTGATTGAGGATAAGTTTTATTGGTCTATATATAACGGGGCAATCTCTTACGCGCTGATGGGATTTATGTTTGCCGGAGAGTTCTATTGTCGGAAAAGGTTTCTAAAGAGTGCTTAGTCATAGACTGTCGACCTTGCTATTGAGTGGGCATGACGATTCCGTCATTACGGATGATGGCCTAACATTTGCCGATCTCAGGAGTGACGTTGCCAGAGCAAGAGGTTGCATCAAAGTAATTCCCAATGATGAAATTGCATTATTTCATTCGGATGCATATATCTTCTTAGTATGGTTGCTGGCAGCCTGGCAAGAGGGGCGAAAAGTTCTAGTGCCTGTTGATAAAAATATTGCCTTAAGCCCGAGTTTTTCTAGCTGGTTCAAAATAGGCGAGTTTGATGACCCAGATTTGACAAGCTGGGTCATCAATAAAGATTTGAATGACGATGTATTTGGTGAGCTTAGTCCTAAGTTTGAGGCGTTGGGAGTATTTACTTCAGGATCCACTGGTGAACCGGTGCGGATTGATAAAACGATACGACAACTTGAAAATGAAGTAGATGCTCTTGAGCATACTTTTGGTGAAATGATCTCAAAAACAGTAGTGTTTTATAGAACTGTGAGTCACCAACATTTTTTTGGAATGCCATTCGGCCTCTATTGGCCCGTATCTAGAGGGTCAATACTTTCTAGAGCAGTAATTAGAGGTGGCCATGAATGGAATACTTTTAATCCGCAAGTGTTGATAACGAGTCCATCGTTCTTAAAGAGCATTGCTGAGACGGCATCTCAGCATAAGAATGTGGGCTCTGGTATTCAATCAATTTTTAGTGCCGGTGGAATTCTAGAGGATTCAATATTCTCCATAATCAAAGAGATTACAAAAACTAGAGTAGTAGATATTTATGGCAGCTCTGAAACTGGTCATATTGCGTGGAGGAGTTCTCCCAATATGCCTTGGCAAGTCCAGGCAGGTGTCGAATTTAAAAGCCCCATTGAAGATGTATTGGAAATTAAATCTAAGTTTTGCGCTACCGATGATTGGTTTCTAACATCTGATTTAGCACGTCAAAATGGGGATTCTTTTGAAATACTGGGAAGAGCTGATCGTATTATCAAAGTTGAAGGCACCAGGGTTTCCTTAAGTCAACTTATTGCATCGTTAAAGGAATCTGATTTGGTAGATGATTGCCTTATTAGCGACCTAGAAAATGGAAGAAGGTCTCAATTAGGTGCGGTATTGAAACTAAGCCCATTGGGCATTCTTATTCTAGAGTCGGATGGAAGGCTTCGCTTAGTAAATGCTCTTAAAGAATCACTTCGGGGAAAAGTCAACTCAATCGCAATTCCAAGAAGATGGAGGTTTGTAGAGGAGTTTCCAAAAAATACCCTAGGAAAGGTTTTGAAAACAGACTTAGATGCGTTATTCCTTGATGGGCTTAAAAGCCCAATCGTTGTAAGTCGTCAAAATAATGAAAATACCATCGAATTAGTTCTAGATATGCTTAAAAGCTTAAATTGTTTTAACGGGCACTTTGATGATTTTCCTGTTGTACCTGGGGTGGCATTAATTGAGTGGGCAATTAGAAGTGCTGATAGCCGCTTTATTAAAGGATTTGCTTTTGACGGCATGTCGCAGATCAAGTTTCAAAAATTCATCAGGCCTAATCAAATAATTCGCCTCAGATTAATTTTTAATCCTGAGCCCATGAATCTAAAATATCAATATCACAGCGGCGATACTATCTACTCCAGTGGTATTTTGAAGTTCAGGAATAAGTAATATGAAGCTTTGCATCTTAATACCGTACTTTAATCATCCGGATGCCATTGGGGCTGTGGTTGATCAGTTATTGTCCTATGACCTCAATATTATTATTGTTGATGATGGAAGTAGCGCTCATTCAAAGAAGTGCCTTGAGCCATTACTGCAATCTCCAAGGGTCTCATTGGTGACTCGGATAATTAATGGCGGAAAAGGAGCTGCTGTAATTACAGGTATGCGAGAGGCATTAAAGCAAGGGTATACACATGCTTTGCAGGTTGATGCTGATGGTCAGCATGACCTAAAAAAAATTCCTGACTTAATTACTTTAGCGAAGCAATTTCCAGAAAAAATTATTTCGGGCATGCCTGTATATGATGAAACCGTACCTACCAATAGAAAGTTGTGGCGGTATGCGACACATATATTAGTTTGGATCCATACACTTTCCTTTGAAATTAAAGATTCAATGTGTGGATTTCGGATATACCCATTGCAAAAAACTTTAGAGGTTATAGATTCTCGAGATCAATTCGGACAGCGAATGGATTTTGATATTGAAATGCTTGTCAGAGCTCAATGGGCAGGTTTACATACCGAACAGCTACCTGTGGCAGTGAAATATCCAATTGATGGGGTGTCCCATTTTCAGCTATTTAATGACAATTTTTTGATTACTAAGATGCATATCAAGTTGTTTATTGGAATGCTATTAAATTTGCCAAAACTTTTACTTAGAAAGTTTGTAGCTTGACACATTGGGCAGATCTGAATGAGGTTGCCGCCTCCTTTGGAATGAAAATCCTATTTTTTATATATAGGGTTTTTGGGAGATTTCCTGTATTGGTGATTCTTTACCCCGTAATTCTCTGGTTCTTTGTAGTCCGAAAGATTGCTAGAGAATCATCTCGAGATTATTTGTCGCGACTCTATATGTTTAGCAAAGGCAGGTCTCCAAAACCAACCTCGCTGAATGTCTTCAGGCATATCTATGCTTTTGGGGAGTGCATTTTAGATAAGCTCATTATTTGGAGCGGTCGAATTGATGACCTTCAGTATTCATTGGATGGTCTAGAGGAATTTCATTCTCATGCTCAAGAAGGTCTAGGTGCTGTAGTGGTGGTTTCTCACTTAGGGAATTTAGATTTTTGCAGGGCTATTGCCAAGCTGTATCCTGATATTAATTTGACTGTTCTTGTTCATACGACCCATGCCGTTAAATTTAATCAGCTTCTTAAGGCTATTAACCCTGAAAGCGCATTGAACATTATTCAAGTATCAAAATTTTCAATGCATGATGCGATGCTTTTGTCTGAAAAAGTTCAAAAAGGTGGTTTGATAGCCATAGCCGGAGATCGAGTTCCCTTGATGTGGGGGAATACTGTACCGGCAAAGTTTTTGGGTTCCAATGCAGATTTCCCTGTAGGCGCCTACATGCTGGCTAAAACCTTGGGGTGCCCTTTATTCACATTAATGGCAATTAAAGTGGCTGGAAAGTATCAGCTTTCCTGTCGGCGAATTTCTAAATTCGGTGACGCAGGAAAATCAGAGTCCATTGAAGAGGCCGCCCAAGTCTTCGCTAATTCATTAGAACAGGGTTGCTTGAAGTCTCCCTTTGAGTGGTTTAATTTTTACCCATTTTGGCAGCGGCAAAACCATGAATAATATTGCTAAGAAGCTAATGGCAATTATGTTGGTTCTAGTTGCCGGCACTGTTTATGCTGATTCACTAGTAAACCAAATCGAAGGCTTGGTTGGAACATCTCCCACTATACGCGGAAAATTTACTCAAACGAAAAGCCTTTCAGGGGTAAGTAAAAAACTAAATTCTGAGGGATTATTTATTGTTGATAAGGCTAAAGGGGTTGTGTGGATTACGGAGAAGCCTATTTATCAAACTCTTAAAGTATCTGCCTCTGGAATTCGCATAGCAAATAAGAGTGGCGTACTGATGAATTTAGATTCTAGTAGCGAGCCATCTGTTAAATACATTAACGAATTAGTCCTAGCTATTTTTTCTGGCGACATGGGTGCTTTAGAGAAGTTATTTAATTACTCTGGTGAAGTGACAAATAAGAGCTGGAACCTTGAATTAACATCCAAAAATACAGCCTCAATGCTTTTTAAGAAAATTACGATTGTTGGCAGCTCTGCAATCAGTAGAATTACCTTTGTATCAAAAGAAGGCGACTTAACGGAGATTACTTTTTCTGACGTACGCCTATCGCCAGTTCTAAGCAAAGATGAAGCTCTTCAATTCCAGTAAGCCCTTTGCGGCTATTTTTCTTGCTATTACTCTAGGGATTGCTATTTGGGCAGCCTTCAATTTTCATGTTATTTCTGGCCATCTGGATAACAACGTCTTTTCCTTGCTTCCGAAATCAGAGCGAAATGTAGTTGCTGAAGAATTTATTGATCGTGTAGCTAAAAATGGCGAAAGATCGCTAGTTCTACTAATTGGCTCTAGCAATCTTGAGACATCACTAAGTGCGGAGAAGACATTAAAGTCATTAATCAGCGGTTTGGAGCTCGAAAATGCCCCCTCACAAGATGGCTATTCTAATTATGTGACCAAACTTGTATCTCATAAGTCAGGGTTGGTTACTCCGGACGATATCTCTCTATTAAATAGTCAGCCAGCAGTCTTTTGGGTAGACAAATCTAATGCGATGGCATATTCAATGGGCAGCTCAGCGATTCCGTGGAAAGATGATCCATTTGGGCTGCTGGGTGATTGGCTCTACAAACTCGGCAGCACTACCAAAGTACGGCCTTATGGGGAAAGCTTAATTACTGAGAAAGCGGGAACCACTTATGTTGTGTTGCCGATGGAGGTCAAAAGCTCGATAGACTCTTTATCGGCCCAAATTACCCTAGTTGATGCAATAAATGCAGCAATCGATGCAACAAAACTTAAGCATCAGGAGGTTGACGTCCTTAAATCAGGGGTTATTTTCTTTGCCGCTGATACCTCTAAGACCATTCAAAATGATATAGCTTTGATCGGTTTAATTTCTGGGGTGTTCGCATTACTTCTAGTGATTTTTATTTTTAGAAGTCTCTATGCGGTTGGGGTTGTTCTGTTAACGGTGTCAATTGGCTTTTTGTATGCTGTTTTGACATGCTTTTTTATTTTCCCTAAAGTCTATATCTTGACTCTAGCTTTTGGAACAAGTTTGATAGGTATGTCTGTGGACTATTGCCTTTATTGGCTAACAGCTTCAATTGACGATGACAAAACCCCGCGTGAGAGAAGATGGTATTTATTACCCGGAATGTTGTTGGCGCTAATTACAACTTCAATGGGTTATTTTTTAATGGCCGTCACACCCTTTCCAGTGTTATCTCAAATGGCAGTTTTTTCCATTTCAGGTATATCGGCTGCATGGCTAACGGTTTTTCTTTTATTTCCGCATATAACTAAATTGCGGTTTAGTGTGAATAGCTCCATGTTTTTAGTTGGAGGTATTCAAGCTAAAAATTTACGAATTACTAATTTGGTTCGCAGGATTTTAGTAGCTGGAATGATTTTGGTATCTCTCTATGGTCTTATTACCTTTAGAACAAATGACAATATTAGATCTCTAGCAAGCTTTGATAAAGATCTAGTTGCTCAGCAGCTAAAAATATCTGACATCTTAGATATGCCAAGCCCATCCCAATTCTTTATAGTTAGCGGTGCTACTGAGGAAGAGACGCTCTCTAGGGCCGAGCGGCTAACTAATAAGTTAGATCAATTGGTCTCTGACCGAGTAATTTCGGGGCATCAGTCGTTGACTAGATTTGTTCCTTCAATTGCACTCCAATCCATGGCAAGTAAAGCTTACTCATCTCCAAATAAGGATAGTGCTTTAAAGCTAATCGCCAATGAATTTGGTATGGATCATGGATGGATTAAAAATCAAACTCAGCCTACTCCACCAATCACAATTGCTAATTTGAAGGGTGCGCCAATTTATGAGAAATTATCATACCTTTGGTTTTCATCAGATTCGCCGTCAATTAAATCAACAGCTGTTCTATTGACTGGAGTCAATGGGTCAAAATCGATAGACAAGCTTTCTAAGCTCGCTGATCGAGATATTTATTGGGTTGATAAGCCTCAAGAAATCTCAGATGTATTTGCGAGGTATAGATTTTTATTCTCTTGCATTATTGCAGCAGGATATTTATTAACTTTTTTTGCAATCTATACAAAGTATAAAAATAATTCATGGCGAGCTGTTTTGCCACCTATTTTCGCAACGTGCATTACCTTGGCAATTCTCACAATTTCCGGGGAATCAATAACATTGATGACTGTGATTGCATTTGCCTTGCTACTTGGAGTGGGCACTGATTATGGAATTTTCTTACTCCAGTACCCCAGTGATAAGAGAGTATTGCTATCAATATCAATGGCCGCCTTGATGACATTAATTTCTTTTGGCAGCCTTTCTTTGAGCTCGGTGCCTGCCTTACATAGTTTTGGTATTGCATTGCTCTTGGGTGTACTGCTTTCTTGGGTGCTAACACTGTTTTTTGCAAAAAAGGCAGATCAAAGTGAGTAGGAGCTTAATTATTCGCTGTTTGGCCGTCTTCATCTTGACCTTTGCATTGAGCTCATGCGCGACTGTGTTTTTAAATGACTCCGATGGTGGGGGCCTCAATGCTTTAGGTGAGCCGCGTGTTCTTGAGATGCAAATGCACTTAACTAGAGATACAGATTCTTATGCAATGGACTTAGTGGTTGATGTACGTAAGAATGGGTTGACTGTCATTGGCTCATCTTTTGCTGTTCGTATATTTACACTTTCATATGATGGAGATGTCATCTCGGAAGGAGTTGGGGCTGGGCTGCCTTTCTTCGTTCCAAATCAGCTAATTGTGGATGATGTCATTCTGGCGCTATCTTCAGCGCATTCGCTGCAACAATTTTTGCCAAAGAACTGCTTGCTGGTAAAAGATGCCGGGGTTGAGAAGATATACTGCAATCAAAGACTTTTGGTTAGCATGGGTCATCAAATGACCATTGATAAGAAGAGGTTGGTTTCAATAGAAAGATTTGAGCCAAAATATAAAGTTAGTTTTGTTATAAGTGAAGTTAAGTGACTATTTATATCAATAATTACGCAATTATTAGTCCACTCGGTTCAGGGACTATCGAAACACGAAGAAATTTATTTTCAGGCATTAGCCCTGGGATGGTTATTTCAGAAAAATATAGCCCAGGAAGACCACTTTGTTTAGGCATTGTAAATAATCCTCTGCCAGATTTAAGTCACTCACCCTTGGAGCATCGATCAAGAAATAACCAGTTACTCTTAGCGGCATTTAACCAAATTGAGGATAACTTCTATTTACTATCCAGAGGAATCAATAAAAGTCGTATCGCAATTATTATTGGTTCAAGCACTTCTGGTATTTCGGATGAAGAAGATGCGTTTCCTTATTTAATGGAAAACAATAGATTCCCGCAGACTTTCGATTTGGAGCAGCGTTTATTTTGTTCGCCAGCAAATTTTCTTGCAGATAGATTGGATGTTACCGGAATTGTGCATGGGATTTCTACGGCATGTACATCAAGTTCTAAGGCAATTATCAGTGGCGCCAGACTTTTAAAGTCTGGGTTGGTTGATTTGGTTATAGCTGGTGGAGTAGATACTCTGTGTAAATTTACAGTCGCAGGATTTACTGCAATCGAGTCAGTCTCTGCGGATCGCTGTAATCCGCTATCTCTTAATAGATCGGGCATCAATATTGGAGAAGGAAGCGCGCTATTTTTGATGACGCGTCACCCTGGGGATGTATCCCTATCTGGGTGGGGTGAGAGTTCGGATGGTTATCACATATCCGCGCCGGATCCGAGTGGCGTTGGTGGTGCTCTAGCAGTAAATGGGGCCCTAAAGATGGCCGCGAAGAAAAACAATCAAATTGAATATATCAATCTTCATGGTACTGCTACACGACACAACGATTTAATGGAGTCTCGCCTAGTCGGCAATCTAGGTTTTGAATGTCCTGTAAGTTCTACAAAGCCTCTTACAGGACACACTCTGGGAGCTGCGGGGGCGATAGAGGCCGCGATATCTTGTCTTGTACTCACTGGCGACGGACGATTACCCCCTCACCTCTGGGATGGAGTTCTTGATCCTGAATTGCCTAAATTAAACATAGCTACAGAACGTGAATATGCGCCTAAGGTGGTTATGACAAATAACTTTGCCTTTGGCGGGAACAATACTTCATTAATTTTGGAGGCATGTTGAGCTCTGAATTTCTCGGCCTGATCCCTCATTTGCCGCCGATGCTTTTAGTGGATAAACTAATTTCAAAAAACGGCTCATCCGCGGTTATTGAGGCGATTATTAAAGATGACTATCCATTTACGAGCGAGGGCGTGGGCGTCTGGATTGGGCTTGAGTTAATTGCCCAGTCGGCAGCAGTACTATCAAAGCTAAGACATTCCAAAGAATCGACAAGGCCTTCCCTGGGGTTCTTATTGGGCAGTCGTAGTTTTATTGCCCATAAGCCAGCATTTACTCCAGGACAAAGCATCATGATAGAAATTAATCTAGATCCAGAATCCATTGGGCTTCCAACCATTAACGCATCAGGGGTCATTACGGACGCCTTAGGTGACCCAATCTGTGAGGGCACACTCACTCTTTTTGAGCCCAATGACGATGCTTTATATTTAACCAAATGAAATTAAATAAAACTGTTCTTATTACCGGTGCTAGCAAAGGCATAGGCAAAGCCATTGCATTAAATTTGGCGTCAGAAGGTTATGATCTAGCGCTTCACTGTCGATCAAGTATCAATGAATTGGAGTCATTGGCCCACTTAATTAAAAAAGAATTCAATGTTGATACGTCACTATTGCAATTTGATGTTGCAGATAGAGTGGCATCAAGAAATGCATTAGAGATTTATTTGACCAAGGCTGGGGCTCCTTACGGAGTTGTATGCAATGCAGGCATTACTGCTGATAACGCATTTCCAGCTATGCTCGGGGAAGAATGGGATCGCGTTATTGATACCAATTTAGACGCTTTCTATAATGTTCTTCATCCTTTGGTTATGCCCATGGTTTCATCAAGGAAGCCGGGAAGAATAATTACTATGTCATCAGTTTCAGGCTTGATGGGCAATAGAGGGCAAGTTAATTACAGCGCTTCTAAGGCTGGAATTATTGGTGCTACCAAGGCGTTGGCAGTGGAATTGGCCAAGAGAAATATTACGGTTAACTGTGTAGCGCCAGGATTAATTGATACGGATATGGTTTCTAGTGAGGTTGCCGATTCAGCCTTGAAGGCGGTGCCAGCGCAAAGAATGGGTAAGCCAGAGGAAGTTGCAGCAACCGTCAGTTTTTTAATGAGTGAAGGTGCCGCTTATATTACCCGACAGGTTATCTCTGTTAATGGTGGAATGGTCTAGCAAGTAGATAACTAGGTGGAGGGGAAGTCCCCTCACCCCTATTTAAAGATCTAGTTATTGACCAGAAGATTTCTTTTCATCCTTTTTGATTTCTCTCATAACCTTTTGACCGAATTCAGAGCTAACTGGACCTTTGCATCTAAAGTCTAAATCAATAATGCCCATTGTGGCGGTAGCCGGGTCAGGCCTTAAGTCCTCTTTAATAACTTCAATCCCGTTAGCACTCTTCTCGGCGCAGAATTTCTCGGCATGTTGATAAGCACGTAACTTAACTTTCGCCATGTCTCCACGCGATACATTGATCGTATAGATTCCGTCGCCTTTGGGTAGAACTCCTGTGGTGGTTGCGCATGCAGCAACAAATAATCCAGCTGAAACAACGAGAGCACTTTTGGTCTTAGATAATTTCATTTTTACCTCCAATATCCATAGTTATACAAAGCCTACACGTGATTATTGTATGTTAAATTTATCCTAATTCTTATATATAACCTAGGTAGCTACAAAGGCAATGATTTTATTAACAGGGGCAACCGGCTATATTGGATCTCACATCTGGATTGAGCTTCTAAAGGACTCAAAATCAGTTATCGGATTGGATAACCTATCTAATTCCAGTATTGATTGTTTAAATGCCATTGCCAAAATTTCAGGACTAAGTCCAAATTTCATTCAGGGCGATATCCGAGATATGGAGATCTTGGAGCATATCTTTTCAGAGTATCAAATTAAGGAAGTTATTCATCTTGCGGCCCTAAAGGACATTGAAGCGTCAATGTCAATGCAAACTGAGTATTTAGATGTAAATGTTCATGGCTTAAATCAACTACTTAAAGCTATGAGAAAGTTTGGATGCCATAAGATAATATTTAGTTCGTCTGCTGCGGTTTACGGTACTAAAGTTAAATCTCCAGTACTGGAATCAGCAAGCCTTGCACCCTTAAGTTTTTATGGGGAAACAAAATTGCGGAATGAGCAGATGCTTGAGGATGAATTTAATAAATCTCCGTCAATCAATTCCGTTGGCCTGAGGTACTTTAATATAGCGGGCAAGCATGCATCCGGTCTTCTGAATGAATATGAATTTTCTAAATCACATTCATTATTTTCTGAGATTGAGAAAATTGTAAAAGGAGAAGCTGAGCGACTATCAATATTCGGTGATGATTGGGATACGCCTGATGGAACCTGTATCAGGGATTACTTGCATGTTGCTGACTTGACAAGGGGGCATATTCAAGCCCTTAATGTTCTAAGTGAGGCTGAGGGATGTTTTGTGCTTAATCTTGGATCAGGTGTCGGAAAAAGTGTTTATGAGGTTATCTCAACTTATGAAAAAGTGTCAGGGAAATTCATTCCTAAGGTAGTCGCTCCAAGACGAATGGGTGATGTCCCAATATGCTTTGCCGATATCAATTTAGCCAGCACGTTAATTGGTTGGAGTCCTGTAAATACTCTTCCTGACATATGTAGGGATAGTTTTAATTCTTGCCCCAAAGAGGGTGCCATACCTTAAAGAAATTATTAAATGGTGATGGTACTCACTTCACAATTGAATAAGGATCTTTCTTGTTTGGTATTTGTTAAGATTTATTAACCGGGTAGTTTAGAATTTTTGCTTTAGGTTGAAGCGCATCCAATCTTGCTCGAAGATCATCAATCATTTCGCTTAACTCTAGAATGCGTAGGTTTGCGTCTCCCATCCTCCCAACGGCAATATCTCTTTGTTTTCTGAGGTCTGAAATAACCTCTTTTGCATTACGATTCTTCTGCTTTCTTTTCAAAAGCTTTGTTCGATTTAAATTCTGGGATTCATCGTTATGGGTGTGTACCCACTCTTGGATTTCGATGATGAGGAGTGGAAACCGTGATTTTCGTAGGGCGCTTGGATCGCATCCAGCTTCTTTGGCAACATTGTTCTGACTGACTTTTGTGCCCTTGGGGAGTACCTCTGTCATGCCTAGTTTTATACGCTCAAAGGCATCGCGAAATCGTTCTTCAGCACTCTTATGTAGTTTATTTTGTAAAGACAAAGAAATTCTCCAATCCCCGGCGTTCTTGTTCAAGATGACGATAACGCGGTGTATCTGGTTGCGCTGATTCAATTTGCTTGAGCACCATCTCTAAGCGTATTTTTATATTAGGTTCTTGCTTGCGATCAAATATTGCATTTGCACATGGGGATTTTTCATTGCTTCCTGCGCAATCACTTACCGCTGAGAATCCATCCCCATCGCATCGCCCATTTTTCAAGCAGCCGCCAATCGCGGTTCGGCGAAAGTTAATTTGATTATTGCGCGCAGCCCTTTCATAGTGATTTGCATCAAGTTCGCTGATCAGGTTAACTGCATTAAGGGGGATAACTTCAGATAGAAGCTTATCCTTTTGATATTCCCCAAACGGGCTAACAAAGCGATCAGAGTTTAATTCAGCAAGTTTTCGACCCATAGCTTCATATTGAGCGTTGATTATGATGTTCCGAACATCTTCCGTGAGATTAAGTGACGTATGCCCACGACCGTAGGATAGAGACATTAATCGACTCAAGTGCTTTAGTTGAATTTGAATGGATGAATCACTAATTTCGCCGGAAGAAAACATATTTACGACACCAGTACGGCGTAGTTGATGCCATGCGAATGACCATGGCCTTCCTATCCGATAAATATTTTTATCAAGAGTTGGATTGACTGATAGTGCAATTTTAAAATCCTCCTCGGAAATTAAAATCTCATTTCTTTCAAAGAGAAGGGGATATGCGGCAATAAAGTTAGAGTAGCTGAGGCAGCTTGAAATTCTTCCTTTTAGGGTTGGTTTTCTCCCCCCTTTCCATGGTTCTTTAGCATGGTTCATTAAGAAGATATTGTTGATATTATCTAACGGAGTAAAACTATTGCGCATTTTGGCAACAGATTGCATGACGATAATTGCTTGCTCCACACTTGGACTTGTAACCCATAATGCAGTTTCGTCTTTTAAGGTTTTTGTTGTTACGCCCTGGATCATGGGGGTTAGCCCAGAAATCTCATCATCGTGCCATTTGAGGCAATCAAATCGAAGGCTGCATCCCTCAGTTATTCGAGCTAAAGTAAAGTTTAGGGTGTAGGCTAATCCAACATAACTTGCCATGCTCAGATAGGTCGAAAGTAGTCCAATGCCCTTCGCTCCACCACCTAGATTCCCCACCCATTTTTTTAATAGAACATTTAGGCCAAATAGTTCGGCGGTTTCTGAGAATGCACCATAAAATTCAGGGGCATCATTATTCTTCAGGTTTTCACTAAATGGGCGATATTTTCCGGTTGCCTCTCCCTTATTCCGGCGCTCTTCTATACCATTCTTAAGATAGGCGTTTAAACAAAAAGCAAAAAATTCTTCGATTTTTTGTTGATGCAAATGATAGTCGTCTATAAATTCTTTTAATCGCTTAATTTGGTATTGCCATATCCGCGGAGGAATGTATTCCGTTTGTTTGTGATGATGGCTCGGTTGAGAAGCCTTTAATCTCGCAATACCCGAGGCATCTAAAATAGTAAAGCCAATTAAATTACTTACCCCAAGCAAAGTATCTAATTCAGTAATGGTTTGAGAGTACTGGCTAGGTGCTATCGCTTTAGCTAGCTCCTCAATTACTCTTGGATAACGATTTATATCAGTTGCCAAAATTCCATGTGCACTGCATGTCGAAAAAACTACCTTTAGTTTTTTAAAAATATTGAAAATTGTATTTGCCGACTTAACCCCGCGAAACCCCCAAATTCGCCAAGTTATTGCTAACCTCAATAAGTCTGCATTTTTTTTATCTATGGTTACAGAGTTGACAGAGGGTTTGGGGCCATCACCAAAATTCAACATCAAACTCTTGTTGGCCCACGGCCATAGATTCCAGGTTGAATCACCCCAGCGAGAAATTGGATTTCCCTCGTTATCTTCGATGCAGATCCAATCCCTTGGTGGCGGCCAGCTTGGAGGCCGATAGGAGGGCGCAGAAGGGGGCGGGGTATTTGGTGAGTGTAGGCCTAAGCCCAATTGCTGTGTTGATAGAGTATTTGACATGCTAATTTTTTACGCTTTCAATTAAATATTTCCAATGTGGGTGATAGGACCCTTCCGCGCAACGAGCTAATGCCTCATCAACCCATTTTTTTCTCACACTATTCGATGACTGAAACCACTTTATTTTTTGAGTTAATACCCGCAGTGTTAGCTCAACATGACGACCTAGATCGGTTTTATTTTTTTTAATAGGTCGATACCCTGAAAGGATGAGTGCATTTAGATGCCTCATACTTTCCATTGACCAAACATAGTCTTCAGCATCAATGTCTCGATGATGTTTGCAGAATAAACAGCCACTCGGATGAATGCAGTCAGGATTGGGCGCATCCGGGGGTTTATTGCTGGTGGGCGCTGGAATTCCATCGCAAATACCCGGCGCTGGAGCTGGGCCAATCTTCTGAAGCGCAGGATCATTTTTTTTCCAAAACTGCATTATTTCAACTTTGGCAACTTGAAAGCTCGGCTCTTCATAAACTTGAAGTAAGACTTGTTTTGTATGTTGCGCCTGATCAGAAGTTAGGTCGGGGTCACGAGACTTTCGAAGAATCCAATTGATTCTTGTCTTGCGCAGTAGTTGTGGGGCAAAATAAGGAATATTTGCCTTCTTACAAATGGCAATAATTCTGGTGAATTGAATTGGAGATGACGAAATACCTCCTTTGCGAATTACTGGGAATAGTAGGTCGCTACTATCGCCAAATATCTCTTTTCTCCAAGTTAAATATTGATTGAAGTGATTACGATATTCTGAAAATATTTCAAACAGCACCTCTCCTTTCCGTCTATTTTTATAGTCTCGCACTTGGTATCCATCAATATTGCTTTTATAGCTAAATTGCATCATCTTTAACTCTTGGACTTGTGATAAATTCATGCCCGTTTGTGCGATAAAGATTAATAATTCGGCTTGAATTCGTAAGTTGATCAATGGAAAACGTGTTTGTATTGAGTGATCATTTTCATAAGCCGCTCGCCTGGATTTGACTATTTCAACTTGATATTGATCACCCCTATATTCAGGAGACAGTGTCACTAGACTATCGCTTGCCTGTAATCCGGACCATTCTTCCCAGGCCACGTCATTGCCTATCTCAATTCTTACTGGTATTGGTCCAAAAATTGCTTTTATAGCTAAGTTGCTTACAAGTATTTGTAGGAGATGGCCAAAGGTAAAAATATCCACTAAATTAATTTTGTCGGCGCTGGGATATTTTTTCTGTCTCGCGGAATACTCAAGGCGAGTAGTGCTGATTAAGGGCCGTATTTTTTCAAGGATGGCTGATAAAACATTGGATACTGGATAACCAAATCCAGTCGCTGCAGATCTCATCGTAATTTGTTTTTTAAGGACTCGAGAGTAGAGACTATCTGCCCATTGTTGATAATTTTTTTCAATGGTGGGGGCTGTTATTTCAATATTACATTCATCCATCCATCTAAAAAATACTCTAAGCGCATAAAAAGTGGCTACAGCGGTTTTCTGCGACCCCCCTGATATCAGTAGGCCGTTCATCCTATTGTGTATGCGTTGAACTAATTCAATACGCTCATCTATAGGTTTTCCAAACCTGCCGGATGAAATTTTATTAAATACAGTCCCAATATTTACGCTTGTAGCACCCTTGTAAATTAAGACCCTTAAATCCATGGGGGTCTCATTTCGCCCATAATGTGCGGTTGCAAATGTTAAGTCTGGAAGGCTGTTATTAGATTTCAGTTGTTTCAATTAATTTTGTTTTTACTCCCAAAAATAATGCTGTAAATTCATTGGATATTTCTATTTTTGCTTTTGAGTGCTCAATGAAGAGAATGTATTTGAAGGTAGTCGATTCATGCTTGTGAAGCATTATTCTTTTTGCGAATTCAATGGAGGCTTTCACTGACGCAACTTCTAGACAAATTGTCAGTAACCATGTACAAAATGTTGCTCTTGCTTGATGAAATCTGTAGCCTTTTAAAAACTTTAAGCCTGCAAGCAACCCTTTTTTGCGTAAATCAACCATCTGCCTATCAACTGTATTGGCTGTATAAGGCCTAAATTGACGTGTTAAAAATAAATATGATTTATTCTCCTGCTTCGCCCTTATAACGCGATCTAAATGTTTTCTTGAGTATGCGTATATCTGCAAACTTTCCATTAAGAAATTTGGAATAAATAATTCACCTACTACATCAAATTTTGTAGAAATTCCTGTGCCGGGCCCAACTGGAATTACCCACATATCTGGGGCTAAATTGTCGCGCATTGCGCGTTCTAGGGAGTATGAGCGCAGCGATGTGATGGTAGTCAAGCGCGCACCGGTAAAAAATGCTACTAAAAGGATTAAGTACATCTCCTGCGACATGTTCTTTTGGGCAAATTGCAATAATGTAGACATGTGCTCCGCGCTAATGGGGAGAAGACCATCCTCAAGACGCATTCCCAATCTTCTTCGATTGGGAATGGAGATATCGCTAGTAATTCTTTGTAAAGTGCGCTGAAATCCTCTGATATCGAAATACTTGATAGAAATAGTCTTATCTTTCCATAACTGACCCTCTTGGCCGATGAGGTTATGACAATCAGCATATCGATAAAATCGAATAACGGCCCTCATTCGCGCACTGGTAGTTGAGGGAGATAGCCCGCCTCTATCTCTTAGATCTATTAAATAACCACGAAAGCGTACTATGGCCCGTTCTGACATTTGTTGAGGAAAGTGCCGCCAATCGATTTTTTCTTGTTCTAGCCAGTTTGCATATTTATGAAGATGTTCAAATATGGTTTGTATTGTTTTTAGTTTTATATTTTGATTACGCCCCATCTCTAGGGCCCATAGATTTACTTCAGACCAGGGCTGACCATTACGCCAAAAGATTTGAGGGAGGCGCTCTATGCACCGAATTGATTTTGAGGTAACCCAATTCACCACGCTTCCCTGAATTTCAGGAAAACAAGGTTCGTAGCGAATCTGCTCTAGATTGGACATGTGCTAATTTTTTGCGCAAAAATCTATTTCTTAAGATTACTAATTGTATTCTAAAGGTATACAAAAGGTATACAAATATTAAATCTATTCAAGATTGGATAGCAAAATTACAATGAATAAATGAGTGAAAACATCGCAATCAAGATTTCTAAAGGCCAAATGTCGATTGTTTGGGGGCGTGTCTTCGATAAGCTAAAGATTAAGGAATCGATCGATAGCGATACCGAGCTTGCAAAGATTTTGGGTGTTACAAGGGGGTATATCTCTTCAATCCGAATGGGGAGGAAGGGGCTTTCACTAAGGCTGGCCGAAGAGGTTTTTAAGCGGCTCGGAAAAATTCAGGATAGTGATGCCATGGAGACTTTGGGGCTTAACTACAAAATACACTCCCGGCTTAAGAATCTTGGCTTTATTAGGCAATTTGTAATTGAGAGAGCCAATGGATTTTGCCAGCTTTGTGATAATCAGGCGCCATTTTTAGATAGGGATGAGCACCCTTATTTGGAAATCCATTCGGTTGAGACGGTCGCGGAGGGTGGGACATATACACCAGACAATCTAGTGGCCCTATGCCCAAATTGCAATAGAAAGTTGGATATAAATCCTTCTCAACTCGATGAAGAAAAGCTTAGAAAGATCTTAAAAAACTATCAAAAAAATGATGTCCATGGTGTTAATTAGCCCCTTCTATGTCAATAGTCATTAATACGTACTTAAGGATAAAGCCATGA
>TBL_comb47_HYPODRAFT_10001588_pt1 | contig 29297 bp, 23 predicted proteins | sample TroBogypolimnion_40_FD_10682 | JGI IMG/M metagenome (IMG submission 10682) | reverse complement strand
ATTCCCTACTTTAATTATTTTCGTCATTCTGGGTTTATTACATTTTCATAAACAATCCGCGGAGCTTCTCCCGTGTGATGATTTTCTCCCAATCCGGCCCGCAAACATGCTGCCACATAAAGATAAGGGTAAGGGAAATATCGATCATTTTTTCAATCTCTTCAGGGGTACATCCTGCCGTTACGCCATGAGGAATGTCGATGTTATTAATCCGCATCATTTCCCTGAATTCCTTTACCGCCTCGGGATAGAATTCTTCCAGCTGATTGAATACCACACAGTTTCCAACGCCGTGATGGATATTGGTGACCGTTGCCAGACCATATGAAATAGCGTGACAGGCCCCAACCTCAGAATAGGTTAAAGAGAGTCCGCCAAGATATGAAGCAATCATCAGTTTCTCCTCATTTTCGGGCGAGCGACTGTCGTTGCCTAAATAGATGTCTCTGAAAATCCGGAGAGATTCTGTACCCAAAGAATCTCCCATCACTGTTTTCCGATGGCCGTTTAATGCTTCAATATTATGGATGTAACAATCCATCGCCGTATAAAACCGGATTGGTTCAGGAACTGAGGTAATCAATTCCGGATCGAGGACCAATTGGTCTGCCGCAGTGAAATTGCCTTTGATTCCAAGTTTTTTTACCGGTCCGGTCAATACTGTTGTCATGGAGACTTCTGCACCGGTCCCTGAAATGGTAGGGATTACTGTGCAATGAACTCCCTTGTTCTTAATAAAATCGAGTCCCTGATATTGCACAGAAGAGCCTTCATTGGTAAACATCAGACGGATAGCCTTGGCATAATCCATTACTGTGCCACCCCCGATTCCCACTACAGATACCGGCAGACCCTTGTTAAGCCCTTTAATTTGAGCAACGATCTCGTCGACGGTTTTTGTCTTTGGTTCGTCTACGGTATCAATCAATTTGAGAATATCCTGAGGGTGTGTTGGAATCCGTTTTAGAAAATCTTTCCCTTCAAAATATTTGTCTACAAGAAACAGAACGAATGAATCCTGTTCTATGCGTAATTCTCCGAGGATATCCCCGAGTTGGTCAAAACTATTCCGACCATATAAAATCCGTCCGACTGGTTTTAAATTCCTGAACATAACTGTTTTATTTAATTGCTTTTTTTAAAGCTGACCTCATTTTGGAGGCCAGTGTGTTTAACTCCTCTTCACTCCAGTTTACCATAATCTGGGTCATCATCAGTCGTTGCATAATATCATCCGATTGAGGGACCTGGAGGTTCTTATAGTCTGGTACATTATTCATCTTCATCACCGGAAGATTGAAAATTGATTTTAACTCTTTCAAATGGCCCCATTGACGGTGATAGTGAAAATTATTCCGGTACCAATAGGATGCGCTGAGATCTTCTTTTTGAAATTCATCAAAAACCCTCGTTGCCTGATCTGCATCGGGGAGGAAAAAGGAAAGAAAGGTTGCAGAATCTCCCGCTTCGTCAGGCACGTGCCTCATCTGAATTTCGGGAAATTCCTTTAAAACTTGTTTTAGTATATTTTGATGACTCTTTTGTTTTTCAATCATATAGGGCAATTTGCGCAGCTGGGCCAGCACTACCGCAGCGCCAAGTTCTGATCCACGGAAATTATACCCGAGTATCGGATGTTGTTCTGCACCCCTTGCATTTCCGATGTGATCGTGTCCATGATCGGAATATTTATGAGCGCGGTCGTATAATTCATCATCATTGGTAGCAACCGCTCCACCTTCACCTGCAGTGATGATCTTGTAGTAATCGAATGAAAAGGCGGACATTTTGCCAAAATTTCCCAACATTTTTCCACGATAACTTCCACCGAGGGCAGGGGCAGCATCTTCAATCAGTATCAGGTTGTGTTTTTGACAAACAGCCAGAATCTCGTCCATTCTGCCCATTGATCCAAAAACCTGGACGATTAAAACAGCCTTAGTCCTTGGGGTGATTGCCTTCTCAATCCCTTCGGGACTTATACACAAAGTTTCATCAATTTCTGCAAAAACGGGAATTGCTCCGGCTAACAGAACTGCCTCGATAGGTGCAATAAAGGTATAGGGGGGAACAATAACCTCGTCACCATATCCAATGCCACAACAAGCCAGCGAAAGTGAATCAGCTGCAGTTCCGCTGGCGCAGAAATGAGTGTGCTTAACCTCCCAGGTAAGTGCTGAATTCTTGTTCGAAAGTCTTAGCTTTCCAAATTCCATTGCGTTGTGAATCATGTCCGTACCGAAATAACACTCCTGTTTCCAGTACATCCATAACCTCTTTTCGTTCCTCGTCCCCGAAAAGTTCAGTGCCTGCCATATCAAATCTTTTAAACTATAATAATTCAATTATTGAATTTCAAAAACAGAAGTTATGTCAACGCGTGATATAGTCTCTTGCCTGAAATTCAGAGGTTAACCTATGACCAATTTCTCCTGTTCTTAAAAACCTGTAAAATTACATTTATTTTGAAAACAAAACCTGAAAAATACCATTATTAAGCAGGTTTGGTGCAAACAAGTGGAATGTTAATGCGATACGTACTGATCATTAGCATAATATTCTTCTGTTTTAAAGAAAAAATATGGCCATTCCTGAAACAGCTAAAAATGCACCGGCAATTTCTTTCCAGTTTAACCTTTCCCGAAATATTAAAACAGAAGGGATTAAGATAAAAACAGGAACTGTTGCAATCAATGTTGAGGCAATTCCAACCGTGGTATATTGAAAGGCAAGCAGACTTAAGGAGACACCAAGAAATGGCCCGAAGAATGAGCCAATAATCCAGCGGTGTGATAGCTTTATTGTTTTTTAAAGAGTAACCGATTGAGCGCCATTCCTTAGCCAGGGTTATGATAACGATAAATCCCAGAATCCCGGTAATCACTCTGATCTCGGAAGAGGCAAAAGGATCGTAGTTTCCCATTCCCAATTTTGAAAATACGGCACCAACACCCTGACCTATTGCCCCTCCCAGAGCCAGAAGCAATCCTTTAACCGGATAATTCAACCTGGATTTATTAGTGTCGGATTCAGGACGTTTCAGAATTACGATTGCAATACCGGATAAGACCAGTAGCATTCCCAGCCCATTTAACCAGGTAAGTTTTTCGTGAAGAATCAGAGCTCCGGCCAGAGCTGCCGTTGGGGGTGCCAGTGACATGATCAGCATCGACAATTTTGCTGACTGGTAGGAGTAGGACTTAAACAGACAATAATCGCCTGCAACAAAACCAACTAAACCTGATATCGACAGCCATTTCCATGCTTCCGGTGTAGCATCTGAAGGTGTCCATAAACCACGCATTACTTTCGACCAGAGGAGAAACATTCCCATAGCCAGAACTAATCTGGCAATATTCACGGCAAGTGAACCAGCACGGCGAGTGGCGAGGGAGAAAGATAATGCCGATGCAGTCCAGCATATTGCGGTAAATATTCCGGCTATTTCACCTAAATGACCTGTTTGCATGCAATTTATTGATTGGCGGCAAAAGTAACGATACCGTTTTGAATGTCCGCTGAAAAGAGGATAAATATTGGTTAGCCAGTGAATGCCGGAATCATTTTCTCTTTTCCTTGTAGCTGTTGATGCCCAATATTCCATTAATCAACGAAACTAATATGCTGAAGATTATAGCTGTGAATAAACCGGATACTGAAAACCCACGGATAAAATGGTTTGCAATTAACACCATAATTCCATTTATAACTAATAAGAAAAGTCCCAGGGTTACGATTGTCACCGGGAATGTCAGGATAATCAGGATGGGTCTGACAATAGAATTGAGCAGAGCAAGTACAACTGCAACCACAAAAGCTGCAAAGGGAGTTGAAATAACTACTCCCGGCAGGATGTATCCTACGATAATTATTGATATTGTGCTGATAATTATACGGGTAAGCATAATCGGGTTATTTTGGTGGATATCTCTCTGACTTCTTAAAGATATAACTATTTATTGATAAACCTCTATTGAAGATGACTTGATTTATATGGAAAAAAATACCAATTTTGGGGCTTCATAAATAATATTTTAAATATGCGTCTTATTGTTCAGTCAGAGGCAGTTGGAGTGGCTAAATGGTCTGCGTCCTATATTGCCCGGAGAATCAATGAATCGGGTAATTCAGCTTTAAAACCATTTGTGCTTGGTCTTCCAACGGGCAGCACTCCGCTTGGTACCTATGCCGAGTTGATACGGATTTACCGTGAGGGGAAGGTTTCCTTCAAAAATGTGGTCACCTTTAATATGGATGAATATGTAGGAATACCTAAAGACCATCCGCAGAGTTATTATACGTTTATGTGGGATAATTTTTTCAGTCATATTGATATCCCTACTGAAAATGTCAATATTCTGAACGGGAATGCCTTGAACTTAAAGGATGAGTGTGCTGATTATGAGGCAAGAATTAAAGCATTCGGGGGAATCGACCTATTTATGGGTGGTATTGGTGAAGATGGTCATATTGCTTTTAACGAACCCGGATCAAGCCTTTCATCACGTACCAGAGATAAAGCCCTTAACCAGGATACTATTTTGGTTAACAGCCGGTTTTTTGATAATGATGTGAATAAAGTTCCAAAGTTTGCTCTTACCGTTGGAGTTGGAACAGTTATGGATTCCCGTGAAGTTCTTATTCTGGTTACCGGACATAATAAAGCCCGTGCTCTGCGGCAAGCTGTCGAAGAAGGGGTTAATCATATGTGGACCATTTCAGCCCTTCAGCTTCATCCTCATGGATTGATTATTTGTGACGAGGCTTCAACCGTTGAATTAAAAGTTGGAACCTACCGGTATTTTAAAGATATTGAGAAAGATAATCTCGATCCGGAATCTTTATGGAGCAGCGATAAATACCTGGGGTGGTAGATAGTTAGTAAGAAGAGAGAAGGCAGAAGTAGAAATGCAGAAGTAGGGTGATTAAATGATAGCGACTGAAAGACGGAGCGCCAGACTGTGACTGTCTTCCAGCTAATTACTTAGCCTCCCGTCGTTCCTTCTGCCTTCTCCCCATTCTGCCTAACTGAAAAAATGGTGATCCAGCAGTATTTTTTCTACCGGACTAACATTATTTAGCACTAAAGTCCGGTAAGCCATCCTGGCCACTTTTTCGATAACAACCGTATGATCGAAAGCGCTGCTTACATCTTTTCCCCAACAGAAGGGTCCATGACCGTAGACAAGGACACCGGGGATCCGCATGGGATCAAGATTGCGTGACAGAAACGTATTCACTATCATTTTCCCTGTTTCCAATTCCAGATTGTTCTCTACCTGTTCAATAGTCAGCGGTAACGTACAAGGAATTTCTCCATTGAAAAAATTGGCATGAGTGATGCCAAGTGGAGGAATACCTCTTCCAGCCTGTGCCCAACAAGTTGCATATTCAGAATGGGAATGAAGAATTGCACCGATATGGGTGAAATTCTTATATAATTCAAGATGAGTATCGGTATCTGTAGATGGCTTAAGTGTCCCTTCCACGATATTTCCGTTCAGATCCATCACGACCATATCCGCAGGAATCATCTCTTCGTAAGAAACCCCGGATGGTTTAATCACCACCAGACCCTTCTCCCGGTCAATTGTGCTGACATTCCCCCAGGTATAGATAACAAGACCTTGTTCCACGAGTTTTAAACTGGCCTTATAGACCTGATGTTTCAGGTTTTCAAGCATGATTTTAGCAAATTTTTATTTTAATTAAATTCAGAACCTAAAGATCATAAATTTATTTCAAATTATTGCTAAAATGGTTAAAATTATTTCCAATTAATCGGATTCGATACAAATTTGTAACAATAATAAAAGAGCCGGATTCTTTAATCCGGCTCTTTTATATTACCATATTTTAGCCCTTTTAGCTTCATCGAGGTACATCGGTTGCCCAGGCTTAATATTAAATGCTGCATAAAACTCGGGTAAATTTCTTAACGGACCAATCACCCGGTATTTTCCCAGAGAATGGGGATCTTCCTTAGTGCGACGTAAGATCTCTTTATCCCGGATATTATCTGCCCAAACATGGGCATAAGCGAGGTAAAACCGTTGGTCCGGCGTAAATCCGTCAATTGGATTGGTTTCTTTGCTTGCCAGTTTAAACGCCTGGTGTGAAATATTTAACCCGCCAAAATCAGCAATGTTTTCCCCCAAGCTCAATTTGCCATCAGCATGAATTGAATCAATCACAATAAAACTGCTATACTGGTCGGCCAGTACTTTGGTTTTTTCATCGAATAATTTGGAATCCTCAGGAGTCCACCATTCGGTAAGATTACCAACTTTGTCGTATTTACGTCCCTGATCATCAAACCCATGTGTGAGCTCATGACCGATAACTACACCGATAGCGCCATAATTCACTGCATCGTCACCATGAAGGAAAAAGAATGGTGGTTGAAGGATGGCAGCCGGGAATACGATTTCATTCATATCGGGAGCATAATAGGCATTCACGGTCTGAGGAGACATGAACCATTGGGTTTTATCTACCGGTTTATTAATTTTAGAGTAATTGAACGCTGTTTCAAATTGATTGGAACGAATCACATTCAGAACATAGGAATCGTCCACAATTTCAAGACCTGAATAGTCTCTCCACTTATCCGGGTATCCTATTTTTACATTGAATAGCATGTAATTTTTCGAGTGCTTTTAATTTGGTTTCAGGCCCCATCCATTCCAGATTTTTTATCCGTTCGCCGAGTGCAACGCGCAAATTTTCAACTAACTTAACCATTCTCTGCTTGGCTTCAGCAGGGAAGTATTTTGCTACATAAAGTTGACCAATAGCTTCGCTTAGGGCTCCGCTTGTCACTCCAAGTACCCTTTTCCACCGCGGTCTCATCTTTTCCACACCCGACATTGCTCTTCCAAAGAAGTCAAATTTCGCATTGACGAAATCATCCGAAAGATAGGATGCTGTGCTGTTGATCAGATTCCAACGCAGGTAAACTTTCCAGTCTTCAACCGGAACTTCCTTGATGACTGCGCTTACCTCTTTAATAAATAAAGGTTGGTTAAGATTAATTTCACCAGGATCGCCAACCCCCTGAGAAACAAAATAGCGATTCCAGTTGAAAGAGGGGGATAGATCGATTAACTCCTTAGTAGTTATTTTATTATATGTTTTAATCGGATCGCGCTGTTCAAGCCGGGTCATTGAGGCTTTTGCCAGGCGGGTCTCGAGGCTCATGATGGTCAGTGCCGATTTTTTTGCCGTAGCTTCATCGTCACCCAGAAGTTTATGGAGTTTTTCGATGTAAACCACATATTTTGTCCTTAGATCCTTGGAGCGTGCATCATCATTGATATAATAATCGCGGTCAGGCATTCCGATTCCACCCTGAGTTAGCTGAGCAATCACCATAGAACTGTTTTTGGCATCGGTTGAGCCATAAAATCCGAATAAAGGGGAAAAACCGTAGGTATGAAATCTGGCGATTTCAATTTCAACGTCTTCCATCGACTTTATCTTTTCAATTTCCTGGAAATAATGTTCTAATGGTTTGAGACCTTGTTGCTTTATCTTTAAGGAGTCCATCCCAAGATTAAAAAGAGTAGCTGTTTTATCAGCGATCGTCCCTTTTTCATTTTTCTTCGATGCTGTCTCCTTAACCAATCCATTTAATTGCTTTTCAGCTAGTTCTGCCAGTTTATCAAAGGAGCCAAAGCGCGAGCGATCTGCTGGTAACGGATTTAGTTTTTTCCATCCACCATTGGCATAAGCGTCAAAATCGTGACCTGGATCGACTGATGTATCCATATCTGCCAGACTAATTGCAGGAGTTGCCTTTTTTTGCGTAATATTGTTGCAGGCAATAAATATTCCAGTTGTCATAAGGCACAAGAATAATGTAATTAATAATGATTTGTATTTCATGACGGTAAGTATTTTTAGAATGCACAAAATTATCGTATTTGATTTAAATATATGTTAAGAACGATTCTTGATTACTCCTCGTTTACTGTTTTTTTTGTTTGACCTGGAGGATGATCATTATCTTTATTTTAAAACAATAATCCACAATTTTTATGCGTAAGAAAATTATTTTATCAACCATTTTATTTGGATTATTTGGAACCTGTTTTGGCCAGCAAATTTCAACCTAGAACCAATGGAGCTGGTTAATCGGAGATTGGAAAGGGGAGGGGAGCGGACAACCCGGGCAGGGAGGTGGGACCTTCAGTTTTAAAGCCGACCTCGATCAAAAAATTCTTGTTCGGGAAAGTCACTCTGAATATCCGGCATTAGGAATTAAACCTGCAGTTATTCATGATGATCTGATGGTCGTTTATCCTGACTATTCAGGAAGTCCGGTAAAGGCAATTTATTTCGACAATGAAGGGCATACGATTAATTATTCGGTTACCTATTCCGACAAGACTATCGTTTTGACAAGTGATAAAATCGGGAATATCCCGGTCTTTAGATTGACCTATATTCAATTGAACGATGAATCGGTAGATATTAAATTTGAGATTTCGCAGGATGGGGTGAAATTTAATTCCTATATTGAGGGTAAAAGCAAAAAGATTAGGTAATAAAAAACCAGAAGGTTTCTGATACTTTCTGGTTTTAAAATTAATTTCCAGGATCTATCATTGCAACAACCCAATCTCATCAGGAGTGATTGGAATCCGGTTGCCTAATATTCTGGCCCCGGTTTCAGTTACCAGAATATCGTCTTCAAGTCTGATCCCCCCAAAATCGAGGTAATCCTTTACCTTACTGAAGTTGATGAAGGTATTATTCGTTTTTTCCTTTTCCCATTGTTCAATTAATGCCGGGATAAAGTATATTCCCGGCTCATTGGTGATTACAAAATCTTTTTGCAATCTTCGGCCAAACCTCAGGTAAGCGGTCCCAAACTGGTTAATTGGGTGAATTTCATCGTCATAACCCACATGAATCTGCCCGTAATCCTCCATATCGTGAACGTCAAGACCCATCATGTGTCCCAATCCATGCGGAAAGAACAAGGCATGAGCCCCATTGGCAACAGCTTCATGAACATCGCCTTTCATTAAGCCCAGCTCTTTTAATCCTGAAGCGATAACTTCAGCTGCTTTAAGGTGAATACTTAAATAGGTTTCTCCGGGTTTGATCAGAGTTGTGGTCGTATTATTCGCCTTAAGTACAATATTATATATGTCAAGCTGCTTTTGGGTAAACTGACCACCTACGGGTATGGTCCGGGTAAAATCGGAAGCATAATGCATATTTGATTCAGCTCCGGCATCCACAATCATCAATCGCCCTTTTTCAAGTTTAAAAGAGTGATCGTGATTATGAAGGGTCTGCCCGTTTTGAGTAAGAATGGTTGGGAACGAGGTTCCACTTCCACCTGCATGTGCTATCCCTTCAATGGTTCCTGCAATCTCCTGCTCCATCACTCCCGGTTTTGCCATTTTCATGGCAGTCAAATGCATCTTAAAGCCTGTTTCACAAGCTTTTTCAATTTCTGCAATTTCTTCACGATCCTTGGCTGATCTCATCTCCACCATGATCCGGATAAGTTCCATTGAAGAATGTGTGGAAAGTAACGATGCCTGAATCCCGGTGATCTCCTGAAGCAGGAGTTTGTTTTCAGCCCGGTAAGGGGGAATAAAATGAATCCTATTATCCTTTAAGTGAGCGGAAGAATTGAAAAGTTCTTTAAATGGCAAAGTATTTTTGACACCAACAGAAGCTGCTAAATCTTTAACCGATGGTTTTGTACCCATCCAGATGATATCTTCCATGGTGATGTCGTCACCAAAAATGGTGTCATTGCCTGAATCAGCGTCAATTATTCCAAATAAACCCGGAATATCAAGACCGAAGAGATAAAGGAACGTACTGTCCTGCCTGAAATGATAAGTATTGTCGGGATAATTCATCGGGGATTCTGTATTCCCCGGAATCAATACTACTCCGCTGCCCACTTTATCACGAAGCCTGTTTCTTCGTGCAATATAAATCTGCTTTTCAAACATATCCGGGATTTTAGGTGATTTAGTTTTATTTGGTGTTCTCCGTGAAAATTAGGTTTCCAATATTAATGGTTTATATATCCCTGAAGTAATCTGAAATAAATTAACCGGTGATTTTAGCTGGCAATCCTGCTTTCATCACTTTTTTCTCATTTGCCGGCCTTGGAATAAACATATCGGCCCCGGTTAAGCCAGCCTCACTGATCGCTTTCAGGCAATATTCCATTCTTCCCAAATCATTGTTTGAACCATTATTTGTTCCGAAGGAGAATTTAACTCCGGCTGCTTTCGCCCGCTGAATAAAGGTAATACTCGGGATTTTGAATCGCGCATTGATCTCAAGGGCAACATCATTGTCCTTAAGAACTTTAATCACCCGGTCCATCCGTTCAGGGGTCCAAAGCCGGTCGTAATCAGCAGCCAGTTTCGCCGGGAGATAAGTCGGATTCGCATGAATATCCACAGGTTCCTGGCTAAGAATCGCCTCAATTTTGCTGACCAGCAAATCCATGAATTTTTGGTCGTTTTCAACGAAAGTCTCTTCGGGAATCCAAAGCCTCATCCGATGCCCTTTCAGGTCAGTCCAGGTCATTGCATCGGTAAAAATATAGTCGAAACGGGCAACTGCCTGGGGCGAGAAAAGGGTCACCCATTCGCGGCCTTCGCATTGCATCGCCTTGAAAACAGGCTCTTTACTAATGCCGTTAAAATAGGCATTTAAAGTGGAATCATTGGTAACCGGGAATTTCAATCCGCAGTTTGCTGCAACACCATAATTGCATCCAATTTGATGAGCATGGGTATAAGCCTGATCCATAGTCAGCCCACCTTTCAGGTGAGTATGAAAGTCGATGAGCGGGAATCCCTGGTCATTCAGACGATCCACTATTTTCGTGAGGCTGTCGGGTGTTGCCGGGTTATTTTGCCCCGTTTGTTCAACTGTAAGTGGTTTTATCATCATCTCCCCAAGTAATAATTCACCCTTTCCATTGGATCTTCTGATTACGATTCGCCCTTCGCGCAGAACTCTTCCGGAGATATCACCTGCACGTTCCACGTTGGCCGGCTCATCGTATTCACAGACTGTTTTGTCGTTGACCACTACCTTAATATGATTTGCTGCTACGTTAACTCCAAGGGTAAACCATTGATTGTCTGTCGCGGTTCTGACAAAGTTATTCCGGATTCTGGAAAGGCTCCCTGTTTTTTGGAGTTTTCCAATCCGGTAATCGCTATTGTTGATTTTTACTTCATATCCGTCGGCATTGCTTGCGGCATCTGTAGCATCAAAGATGAGAATACCTTCAGCACCTTCGGTGGTTTTAAGTTTTGCTGTCAATTCAAAATTTCGAACATTGAATTGGGAGGTTATTGAGGAGGATGGATTCTTAAGCTGCAATCCATCTTTTGTGACTGCCACATCATGCTGCAAACAATATTTATCGATGTTTGATGCATCAATTTTTGTGACTTCACCATTTTTTGGTCCTGTCTGACAGGCATAAAACACCAATGTAATCAGGATTGGAGTCAAGATTCTTATATAACACATATCGTATTGATTTTATCCGTTTTAATTTGAATGACGAATATACCAAGAATATTGTTTGAAATGATCACGGGCAGTTATAAATATTTTGATCAATTATCTACTACCTAAGTTTAGGCTGAGAATTTCCTTAAGATGTTTTAATCCCACCAAATCATCCTCTTCGGTCCTACTGTAAACAACCATGCCATTCCTGTCGATTAAGAAAATCTGTGGAACAGATCCGACAGCATAACTGTTTATCATTACCCATCCATTATAAATTTGAGTCCAGTTCATCCCATTTTTATCTATAGCTGCCTTGAAATTAGTGAAATTATGATCAAGCGAAACAGAAATAATTTCCAGTTTATCTTTTGGATATAAATTACTAATTGCCTTTATGTTAGGCATCTCCCGTATGCATGGGGCACACCAGGAGGCCCAAAAATCAATTAAGATATATTTACTCTTCAATAGGTTCAATGAACAGACTTTGCCCCTGGTATCCTTTACGTTAAAATCGGGGGCTTCTCCGCCTTTTATAGTGTTGATTCTACCTTTCAACTTCGTTACAACCTCTTTACCCTCCAATGTATACTTTAAACTATCAGGAAAGATCTCTTCAAAGAATCTCAATAAGCTATCTGCTTTTATATTTCCACTACCAACAATTTCCCGGTCAAATTGCCATAAGGAATAGTAATCATCGGGGTGCAATCTGATATAGAGCATCTCTTTCCGATCAAGCTTTTGAAGTTTTTGATGCAAGATATTTTTCCATACCGGGTAATTTCGTATACTGTCACTGTTTTCCTTATAAAATTTTTGTGCATCGTGCGATTCAGTCTCAGTGAATGTAGAAAATTCCGTGCCACCCATATCGGCTAGTGCAAAAGCATTTTCCAGGTGAAAATTCTGAAATGGGTTATTATGTCTGGCATTATCCCTGTAAAAACTGATATTCGCAGGTTTGCAGGTTACCCAGAAACTGAAACACGGAATCCCATCCGTTTCGGTAGAATCTGGATAATCAATTGTTAAAGTGGCATAACGGGAATGACAACTATCTGAGATGGAGAACTTATGGTTGGTAATCATAGGTTTGACAGACTTTTGGTTAAGCCCGTCATCATAAGCAATATGCATTTTCTTAAAGTCAATATTTGATGGCAGAATTACCGTTATATCAACTTTTTTTTGACTAAATGAGGTCTGTGAGCAACTTAACAGGATGAAAAAGAGGAGATAATTCAGAGCGGACTTCATTAATATTTATTTAGAAAACTTTAAAGTATTCAGTAATTAGAAATGATATTTATAAAATGTTATATCTCCTTAATTAAGAGCTTTCTCAAAATTCAAAATATAAAATGCCACCAAAGCACCAAAACACCAAAAGGCACCAAAAGCTACTACTATGGGCAATTTATACTCACTAATTTATTTTTTTAATTCTTCATGCTTTTACCTTTCTATTTAATAACAAAGATCAGTTTAACTCAGGAATTTCTTTCTGAGCGCTTCGATCTCTTCGTCCCCGATGGGTTTAAGTTCCCCGATCGGAACACCCATAGTGAGCGATTTTGCGCTGAATTCAGCAACTTCAAGACGGTCAAAGGTCTGCAGTAGCTTGTCCCCGGTGATCAGGATGGAATCATTTTCAACAATTACAGCTGGTGTATCTTTGGAGATCAGGTCGAGAATTGTATCCACACCTTTGAAATGACTTCCGAACGGCACGTTGGGGACATCCTGAAGGAAAATCCAGCTTTCGGGAATTGTTCGCACGTCAAATTTATGACCGGTAACACCAAATGCCATAAGGTAAGGTGATTGTGTCAGAATGATCGAGTTGATATGGGGGTTCCGCCGGTATATCTCCTGATGCAGCCAGGTGGCCCGGCTTGGGATTTTGCCTGGCTCCCGTTTCCCGTCTTTGATTTGCACGATATCCTCAAGCATGATGTTCCATCTGAGGACATTGGTTGGTGTAATCATGAAATCATTGCCCCGCCAGCGCACAGAAACGGTGCCATATGAGCTAATCATTAACCCCTGGTCACAGGCGCGGCGGACAATGCGGGTGATCTCCTCCCTGCAGGCACGTTCGTCAGACGGATGTGCAACCTGCTCCATTTCGGGTAAAAGTCTGGGAATCTGGGCCTCGAAAGCTTCAATCTGCTCATCTTTGAGCGAATTGACCTTCCCGATTGTTTTGGCATTGATGATCGTTTTGGCACAAAATTCAAGGGTTTCGAAACGTTGATACACATCTTTCATATCAGTTCCACCGACGACAGTCCCGTGGTTTTCCATGATGACTGCATTGTAATTTTGTGCAAAGACATCCGCAATTTTTTCTCCCAACTCTTCACTTCCCGGAATTGCATACGGTGCATATCCTATTGGTCCACAGACATATTTGGCCTGTGGGATCACGTTGGTGTCGGGTATGACATGCGCAATGCTGAATGAAACCAGTGCAGGAGGATGGGCATGGATAATGGCCTTCAGATCTGGACGAATTTTATAGATTGCGCGGTGAAACGGGAATTCAGAAGAGGGCTTATGTTTCCCCAGGATTGTTCCGTCAGCCTTGATGCAATTGATATCATCAGGGACTAAAGAGCCTTTGTCAATTCCCGAAGGGGTGATCCAGATATCATCCTGATCATCAATAATCGAGATATTTCCACCGGATGTGGTGGTCATTCCGTTGCGGTAGATTCTTCCGATGATCAATACAATCTGATCGCGCGGATGCATAAGTTCAATATCGAGTAAATGCATAATTTAGGTTATTAAGATTTTGCCATTTTACGACGGTAATTTTCTACCTCCCAGTTGTCTATAAATTCGATCTGGGCTTTATTCATAAATTTAGGTCCCCCAAAATTATTCGATAAAAAGCTAATTTTGAGGATATTGGAATATACTTCCAGCACATTCAGCGCCGACTTAAGGTTTTCTTCAATGGTAATAACCCCTTTCCCTTCGAGAACAAGCACTTTAGGAAGATAGCCATTAGCTTTCACGTATCCGGAGATTAATTTTCCAGCTGATTCGATCAGCTCCTGATCATTGTTACACGCCGGCAGGAACAGGTAATACGCCTTGCAATAGACGATATCATCCGGAGTGAAGGCTGTATTTGCTTTCAGAAAAGTTGCTGAGTCTTTTGCAAAAAAGTGAATCAAACTGCTTTCTCTTGCTACAGCTGTAAATCCTTCGAATCCGGAATTTATCTGTCCGATGCGCCCGGTTATTGCTGATATAAAAGGTTTTTGCTCAGTTTCTGGCAGTGCTGTTCTGACTCTTTGATTAATTTTTTCCATGATTGAAGCATACAATTCATTAATCTCGGAAATTGAATCGGCTGCAACAAATACCCCATGGTTTTCGAGGAAAATGATCTTTGGCGCCTGGCTGAATTTTGCCGTAAATGCGGCTATTTCAGTTTCTACCTTTTTAAAAAGGATATACCCCGGATCGGTATAAGGTATAAAAAGAGAATGCTCCCCGAAGAGTTCAAGACAGGAACTGGCTGCGTTATTTGAACACATCACTGCATTTACCAGGGTTGGATGGGTGTGAACCACAAAAGGATAATTGATAATTTCATGCATTGATGTTTCAACGGATGGCCGGTTGTTCCCGGCAGAAACAATGGCATTTGCGAGATCTGCTTTCACTTCTGCCTCACGTAGGGCGGCATCCTGACTATATATTTTTGAGGAGACAATTTTAAGTTTGGCGCGCGACAGGCACACAAACCCGTTTTCGTCAATGGTCTCTAGGGCTGCTCCGCTGGCTTTAATCCAAATGAAATTATCGTCTTTATAGGAGGTGTTTCCGCCACCCGCGATGACAAAACTTTTGTCACTTCCATAACGCGTTGATGCCGCGATTAACTCTGCAAATTTCTGATTCATTGTCTTATTTCTACTTATTTCTACTTATTTCTGCTTATTTCCCTTTTTAAAATCTCAATATTCAAAGATAGCCGAAAATAGAACATGGTCCTTAGTCCTTAATGACATTTGATTTACATGATTTGTTATTACCTTTACGGCTTAAACAGAGGTCAAACTCCGTGTGCTTGAACACCACGTAAAAAACAAGTCTGAAATGTCAAAAGCATTAGTAATCTATTCCGGTGGACAGGATTCAACCACCTGCCTTTTTTGGGCAAAGAACCATTTTGATTCCGTATCCGCAATTGCTTTTAATTATGGGCAGCGACACGTATCCGAGCTGACGGCTGCAAAACAGATTGCAGATCAGGCAGGTGTTCCGCTGACTATTTTCAATCTGGACCTTCTTAGTTCTGTATCTCATAATTCGTTAACCGATTCCAAAATGGAGGTCGAGACAGATCAGCCCGATCATCGTCCACCAAACACATTGGTCGAAGGACGAAATATGCTCTTCCTCACCTACGCAGCTATTTTCGCGAAAGCAAATTTAATCGACAATTTGATCACCGGTGTTGGTCAGGCTGATTTCAGCGGGTATCCCGACTGCCGAAATGAATTTATTGTCTCGCTGAACCAAACACTTAATCTCTCTATGGATTTTGAATACCGCATTCATACGCCGCTGATGTGGCTCGACAAATCGGAGATCTGGAAATTGGCTGATGAACTTGGAGTGTTTGATCTGGTCAGGTTCCAGACGATAACCTGTTATCACGGTATTCCGGGGGAAGGTTGCGGCACTTGTCCCTCCTGTAAATTGCGCCGGCGAGGTTTGTTAAACTATTTAAAATCAAAAGAAAATGGATGATTTGAAGAGTTTAGGGAAGTCTTCGGCCTATGAATTCAGTTACAATCCGAATATTTTGGAAACGTTCGAAAACCGGCATTCTGAAAACGATTACTGGATAAAATTCAATTGTCCGGAATTTACTTCTTTATGTCCGATTACCGGTCAGCCCGATTTTGCAACTATCTATATCAGTTATATTCCTGAATTGAAAATGGTTGAAAGCAAAAGCCTGAAACTTTATCTTTTTAGTTTTCGCAACCATGGCGGTTTTCACGAAGATTGTGTGAATCTGATTATGAAAGATCTGATCCGGTTAATGGATCCCCGGTACATTGAAGTTTGGGGGAAATTTTTTCCTCGTGGAGGCATCAGCATCGATCCATATTGCAATTATGGTAAACCCAATACTAAGTTCGTATCAATGGCTGAATATCGGATGACAAACCATGACCTTTGTCCCGAAAAGGTGGATAACCGGTAAATCAGCATGAAGACTGAATTTATTCTATCAACTTAATCTTATCATTTCTACCTNAGAAGATTGTGCCACAGGCACTAAATATGGGCAGAATGAGAATTGTCGAAGGGGTTTCGTACAGCACGAAATATTAAGCTTTAGCCTTGTTGCGACCCATAATAAATCCCTCACGGGCAATGTCATTAAGTTAGTAAATTCCTTGGTGGTTCTAAGTGCTTCGTGACTTTGTGTCAGGAAAAAATGGCCATTAAGGCACTAAAACACGAAGGTTCACAAAGAAAATAAATCGACATAATCCTTAACTTAATGACATTGCCCTCACGGGATTTTTAAATAGGTTTCTTGACACATTGATAATAAAAAAGGTGCCCTTTTGGAGCACCTTTTTTATTATTTAAGTGGATAATTATCCTTTTTTCACTTTTTTATAGCCATAAATTGCGCTCTCGCCTAATTCCTCTTCAATGCGAAGCAGTTGGTTGTATTTGGCCATACGGTCTGAACGGCTTAACGAACCGGTTTTAATCTGTCCGCTGTTGGTTGCAACTGCGATGTCAGCAATGGTAGAATCTTCAGTTTCACCTGAACGGTGTGAAGTAACACTGGTATAACCTGCACGGTGAGCCATTTCAATTGCGTCAAGAGTTTCGGTCAGTGTACCAATCTGGTTAACTTTGATCAGGATTGAGTTGCATGCACCCAGTTCGATCCCTTTTTTCAGGTATTCAATGTTAGTCACGAAGTTATCATCACCGACAAGTTGAATTTTATCCCCGATTTTTTTGGTCAGCATAACCCAGCCATCCCAGTCGCCTTCAGAGCAACCATCTTCGATTGAGTCAATAGGATAGTTGGCAACAAGGCTTGCCAAAAAGTCAACCTGCTCTTCGCGGGTCCTCTTTGCTCCATTTGCACCTTCAAATTTGGCATAATTGTAAATGCCATCCTGATAGAATTCAGAAGCGGCACAATCCAGACCTATCGAAACATCTCCGCCATCTTCTGCGCGACCCGGTTTGTAACCTGCCTTAACGATCGCTTCAATAATGCTGTTTAAAGCATCTTCCGTTCCATCTAGCTTTGGGGCAAATCCACCTTCGTCACCAACTGCTGTGCTGAGGTTACGATCGTGAAGAACTTTCTTAAGATTATGGAAAACTTCAGCTCCCATGCGAAGTCCTTCGCGGAATGATGTTGCGCCGATAGGGCGGATCATAAATTCCTGAAAAGCGATAGGGGCATCAGAGTGTGATCCTCCGTTGATGATATTCATCATTGGAACAGGTAATGTTTTTGCATTTACTCCGCCAATATAACGGTAAAGTGGCATATCGAGGTAAGCAGCAGCTGCTTTTGCAACAGCCAGGGAAACTCCCAAAATTGCATTTGCGCCAAGGTTTGATTTGGTTTTGGTGCCATCAAGTTCAATCAGTTTCCTATCCAAAGCAACCTGATTCAAAGCACTCATCCCGACTACTTCTTCGGCAATAATTGTGTTGACGTTTTCTACAGCTTTGAGAACACCTTTGCCAAGGTACCGTTTTTTATCTCCATCACGTAGTTCAATAGCTTCGTTTTCGCCGGTAGATGCTCCGGATGGTACAGCAGCACGACCCATGATTCCACTTTCAAGGGTGACTTCAACCTCAACGGTAGGGTTCCCGCGTGAGTCAAGAATTTCTCTTCCGATTACTTTGTCGATTAACATTGTTTTTGTGTATTTATTCGATTAAACATTAATATTGCTGTCAGGCTGACAGTGATTTACATAAAATAGATCAAAAATCTTTAAACCGGACAAAGATAATCAATCATAGCTTGATCTGGTCAAAAATAATCAGGTTACTGTTAAGAAGAGGTTAAATTTTCAGAAGAGATTCACTATGGAATTTTATAACTGGAAAATTTTGAAAATCAGAATAAATAAAAGCCCCAGGAGGGATCCGGAGGCATTTATTTAGGTATTCCAGATAATGAGTTATCTGTTATAATATCTGATGGATAAATCGCTACAATCTGTTATGCTCAAGTTTTTTCTGAATTTTTCTGATAGCTGATTCAATCGGTTTCTCGGGTTCTATGACATTGTATTCTCCCCAGAAAGCACGATCGGCAAATCCTGAAATCTTATCAGCCATAACGACATTGGGTTTTATGTATTCTCCCACTTTTACCGGTTTACTTCCCCTTGTTTCCCAATCGGTAACGGCCATTTCAATGGTAGATTCATAGATTGTATTAAATAGTCGCTTGTTCCACTCAATTTTGAACGTGATCTGACCCCGAGAATAACTATAATACCATTTATCCCCTTTTTCGCGGTAATCGATGCGATAAGTTGCCATAGTGGGATAAACCTTTGCACCAAATGGTTTCTTTTTGATAAACATTTCAGATGACATTACTTTATCTGTGACATTCAGATTGAACGTGGCACTGGTAATGGCCAAGCTCTCAGTATCAATAAACAGCTTGCCAAAATAGAGTGGCTGAGAAGCAGAAGGGCGCTGTTTAAATGAAAGTACATACATTAACCGGTCATTTATTTTCGAGATATTCTCGATTTTAAATTCATAATTTCCCAGCATATCGTCCGTAAATACCATTTCAGGATTTTTCATGATGTCTTCATATAAGTTGGTGTAGGGCCCTCCCTGCAGTTTAAAAGTAAGGGTGTCTAATCTGGTATAGTCGGTGCTCTTTCTGGCTTTATAAATTTGAACCAAATCTGATTTTTCAGTAGTATAGGGTTGTTTGGATATTTCAACAACAGCTTCGGATAATGAAACATAGGTTTTTCTTTTTTTGATCGTTTCACGATAAAACGCTGTCATTGAAGTAGGATCACTGAAATAGTTTTCGGCACGTTTGTTCATTACCGCACGAATCAATAGCTCCGGATCTTTAGGAAACACCCTGATCTCATTTATGGCAATGATCAGTAATTCAAGTTCTATTTTTGTTTTCTCTGGTTTAAACTGAGAAAGATTGACAATTTTATTCTTATACCCAATAAAGGAAACGGTAACTTTCCCTTCAATAAGGTTTTTGGGAACCTTCAAAGAAAACTCTCCATCACTATTGGTGACTGTTGCAATATTAGTTCCTTCCAGTGATAAAGAAGCAAAGGCAAGTGGAGCTCTGGATTCCTGATCGATGACCGAACCTTTATACTGCACATAGGTCAGCGTATCGGGCTGGTTGGATTTTGGAACAGCAGAAGTGGCAAGTGGAGCATTACAAAATCCCCCAATGATCAGTATTACCGTTGACAACATCAACACTCTGCTTCCGAATCGAAATTTATGTGTTTTCATGGCTTCAATATTTAAGATTAACTTTATACCTTAAAGACAGGTACCACCAAATAAACCCTTAATCAAAAACTTTTTTTTAAGTAAAATTCATTGCTATTTTGGTTATTGCTAATTTCACGATGATTTACAAATGATATTAAACAAATTTAATACTTTTAAATGAAGCTATTTGTAGTCCTGATTTTAGGATTTATTTTCACCCTTGCCGCTCCTGCTCAGCCTGGATTACTGTTCACTAGTCAAGCCCTGAGAAATGCAGGATATTCTGTCTATGCCATGGATGCAGAAAGTGGAGAAGTTTTGTATGAAACGCCGCAAGTCAGTCTGGTACCCGCTTCCGTAATGAAATTGATGACCACTGCTGCAGCGCTGGAGATCCTGGGCCCCGGATTTCAATTTCATACCCAAATAGGATACTCGGGAAAAATTAATTCGAAAAGCGGTTCGCTTGACGGAGATCTGATCCTTAAAGGTGGCTGTGATCCGGCATTCTATTCCGAATATTTTCCCGAACATTACAAGGGGACCTTTGATTCCTGGGCAGAAGCTATTTTAAAGAAAGGAATTCATAGTATTCATGGAGCTTTGGTCCTCGATTTATCTCAATTGGGAGGGGAACCGGTTCCGGGTGGTTGGGTATGGGAAGATATTGGAAACTATTATGGAGCTGGAGTTTCAGCGCTTTCCTATTTGGACAATAATTACAAAATTCATTTTTCATCTGAAAAGGATGCTGGTAAGCCGGTTAAGATCAGGCGTATGGAGCCGGAAATCGGTGTGGATTTGACCAATAGGGTTTTGTCATCAACGGACAAACATGATCTTTCTGTAGTTTATGGGGCCCCGGGTTCTTTTTCACAAATGGTTGAAGGGACTATTCCGGTGGGGAGTACCGATTTTGTAGTTAAGGCTGCATTACCAGCTCCTCCCCAAATCGCAGCGGATCAATTTGTTACCCTGATAAAAAAATACGGAATTACGATTTCAGGGAATATATGGAACTCCAATACTTCTAGTGCCCCATATTTTAAACTGATTGCTGAAAAAAGCTCACCCCAACTGAGCGAGCTGATTGTTCCGCTGAATCATGAAAGCATTAATCTATTTGCGGAACATTTATTACGTGAAATCGGCCGTGCAAGAAATGGATCGACTGATTTGCAAGTGAGTACAGAAGCATTAAAAGAGTTCTGGGCTGAAAAAAAGATCTTTACGGGAGGTTTTTACCCGACTGACGGAAGCGGACTTTCCCGTTCCAATGGAGTTTGTACCCGCACTTTGGCCGAAGTTCTCCGTTACATGTATCTTGGTCCCAATCGGGAAGTTTTTTTCAATTCTCTTCCGGTGGCGGGGCAAAGCGGAACGTTGCAATTTGCCTTCAAAGGGACAACCCTCGAAAATAATCTTCAGGCAAAAACCGGATCTATGACACGTGTCAGGAGTCTGGCAGGAATCTTCACCAATAAGGCAGGACGAAAGGTTATTTTTGCGATGATCACAAATAATTTTGAGGGCTCCCAGACTACAATAGGGCATACTTTTGAAGCGTTTCTCAATGAATTGTTTGATACTGGTACACCTCCAACCAATTCAGGTAAGTCCAAGAAATAAAGTGATAAAAACATAAGTGCCCCAATTACGGAGCACTTATATTCAGCTATTTTATAATTAATTATTCCAAAGGAATGAATCAGTTTAAGGTTGCATAATACACATTACTCGAAGGAACGATTGTTTTGCTCATAAAAACGGTGTAAGGCATATAAAAATATCCGCCATTTCCCCATGAAGTACCCCATGAATTTTCGATTAAAAATGCTTTTAGGTTATCATCATAACCAATAATTGGTACTGCATGTCCGCCAAGCAATTTTACTCCGGTCGCAAGTTTACCAGTACTTGTCAGCGGATTATAGGTGTAACTTGTTGTATTTAATCCTTCAAAATAGGCATACTTGGTATTATCATATACATTAAATCCTAACATGACAGGGGTATTGCTTCTGAGAATGTTTTTAACTGCGGCAGTATCTCCTGAAATAATCATTGCATAACTTGTTTTCTTTTGGCCGATTACATAACTTAATCCTTCTGTCAATGCTGTACTGGTTGGGGCTGTCTTATAAGCCGTTGATGTATTGCTGCTTGGATAAGTATAAGAAGTCTCTAAACAATCACCATATTTTTGAAGTGCCTGAGGTATATTCACCATTGATGCGCCATTATCGGCGGTTATTCTTTGTTTCAGGATAAGAACACGCTCGCAGTAATAGACAAATGCCGGACTTAAAGTACTTGGCCAGGATTGATTTTTATAATAATAGAGAATCTCATCGGATTCTGCACCACAAAATGCTGTACATGAGCCAATTTGCCCCTGATCTCTTACCGGAGGAGAAACGAGTGTATATACTTTTGGGACTGAGGGAGGTGGAGTTACCCCTTTCTCAATCAGGCTTGAATTGAAAGCTTCCCTGGAATAAAGTGGCACATTCAGGATTTGATCAGGTGTGGTGGGTAAAAGACCATAGACGTGTGAACCTGTCCTGGTTATCGTGCCCGATTGCAGGTTCCCGGCACTGTTAATATCGGTTGTTTTGGAACAGCCATATAATATGAACGTAATGAATGTAATTGCAATTACAAAACGATTTGCTGAAGTTTTCATACTGTTTTCTTTAGAGGTTAAAAAAGAAAGGATAACCATTATTAAGTGTTAATTCACTGATTATTAGCAATAAAATAAATTGCTACCGTTTTTATACAATTTTTCCAGAGTTATCAAACCAGAATTATTTATTAAAACACAGTAGCTATCAGACCAAAAAGAATAAACAAAGATATATTAAGATGGTCAGATTTGTTCTCTTTTAATAAAATAATTTTACGGCAGACATTATTTTATTTTACATGGCTTAATATTTTAATCAGAAAAAAACAGAACCTTCCTGATGTGAAATCACTTCAGGAAGGTTCTGCCTAATTTTAGTTGTTCTCGCTTCTATTTCTTTGGCTGAAAATCGGGATGCCCACATTGCCACATCACAAATGCAAACTGATCGGCGAAATTGGCAAAGGTTACATTCTTATCTTCTGTGAAATGGCCATTGTCATAGTTTACTTTCATTAGAACAGGTTTTCCCGAGGTGGTAGCATTTTGCAATGCAGCTGCGAATTTTCCTGGTTCCCAGGCCACTACACGGGGATCATTCCAACCTCCGACACAGATAACCGCCGGATATTTTGTACCTTTCTTAACGTGTTGTACTCCGTCCATTTCGTATAATGCCTTGCATTCGACACTATCCTTTACCGTTCCAAATTCGGGAATATTTACAGGGCCATTGGCACCGAATTCCATTCTCATAGCATTTGCGCATCCCACATTACAAATTGCCGCTGCGAATAAGTCTGGGCGCTCAGTTATGGATCTGGATATCAGTATTCCACCGGCACTGGTTCCTGTGCCGGCTAGTTTTTGCGGTGAGGTATAACCTTTTGCAACCAGGTATTCGGCACAACTAATAAAATCTTTCCATGTATTGGGCTTGGTCGTTTTGTATCCTCCCTTATACCATTCTTCCCCCTTTTCGCTGCCTCCGCGTATATGAGGTATTGCGATTATAACACCTTTTACAGCGAGTGCATTTTCACGGGCACTAAAATAAGGTACTGCACTATAGCCATACGCCCCATAACCGTCAAGCAAACAGGCATTTTTACCATCCATTTTAATTCCTTTCCTGAAAATAATCGAAAGAGGAATTAAAGCCCCGTCATGCCCTTTTACCTCAACTTCCTGCACCATCAAATCTTTATATGCAGCCGGATAAACAGCGGGTTTATTGAAACTGCTTGGTGTAAGGGCATCAGTGGCTGCATCATAATTGAATTCAGTATATGGTCTGTTCCAGGAAGTAATTCCGACATTGCAATTATTTGTTTTGGTATTTATACAGTACAACCCGATCGTACCGGAATAGGGTAGCTTCACGCTGGTTGTGACTCTTGTTTTGAGATTGTATTTTGACAAATGGTTGTTAATGCCATCGCTGTGAACTATTAAGAGATAATCTTTTGAATTGATGAAATATTCCAGGGTCTTATCCGGTTTCTCGGCAGCAATAGTTATGGCTTTTGACCAGTCAGGGTGTTTGAGGTTGGTACTGATGAGCTTATAGTTTTTAGCGTTTTTATGAGTTATTGCAAATACATCGTCCCCTATCGCCGTGAACCCGCGAACCAACATATCGGAAGCAGTACATAAAGGCTTCCATTGAATTTTTGTGGTGCCAAGTTGTTCAATCGGCACATAATATTGAATCAATTCCGGCTGAACACTTCCAACTCCCGAGAAGAGGTAATTTCTGGAGTCTTCACTTAAGAATACATAAGGATAGACACTTGGGGCAATTTTTAATTCGGGATAACTTCCATTGCTAAAAAAATCGGCATCATTGCTTGTGGCACTTCCCACGAAATGAAGTTTTGTTTTGGAATTCAGCCTTGACTCCGGATCTTTGTTGTCAGCAGATTTTATCCACATATAGAAGAACCCTTTGTTGTCGAATGTCCAATTCATCACGCCTGCGGTGGGATAGATTGAATCGTTAAGGAATTTCTTAGTCTCAACATCCATTACCTTAATAGTGGAAACTTCAGCTCCCTGTTCAGAATATCCAATTGCAATTTTTTTACCGTCATAGCTGGGTATTGCCGATTCTAAAGTGAGGGTTTTGCCTTTTATGTAAGTTTTTGGGTCAAACAGGAGTGATTCCTTCCCATTTATCCCTTGTCTAAAGTAAAGCTTTCCCACATTTTCTCCGGGTAAGGTTTTACGATAAAAGATCCTGCCGTTTTCATAGATGATTGATCCTATTCTTGGTGGCTGAGCTTTGTCGAGCTTTTTCCATTCCGCAATCAGCTCATCTCTTCCATTTAATTTATTAAGAATGGAATTGGTATACTCCGCCTGTTGTTTAAACCAGGTTACCACTTCGGGTTTTTCAATCGATTCAAGCCATCGGTAGGGGTCATTATAAGTAACCCCAAAATAAGTGTCACTGGCATCTACAGTTTTGGTAACAGGCAAAGTTGGCTGCCCAAAAGATGCCAAATAAAGACTTAAAGTAATTCCTAAAGTAATAATTTTCTTCATGGTAAATTAAGATTAAATTTAATTCAAACGGATAACTTATTTAGTTCCCTGCGTCGAAGGCATTATTTTAATTTGAACCAATCCCAACATACGGGAATTTAATTACCAGCTCATAATTAATCATATCTGCCGCTGAAACCCTTAATTAGTCAATTATAATATTCATAAACACTTAGTATAGAATAATTGTTTTAATTTTCAATAATTCTTCAGTCAATAAACTAAAGAACACTTTTACAGGGCTTTCCGGGGGTTTTAATATTTAATATCACTTCTTTACCCTGATTCAGAACCATTCTCAATTTCCCCGGACGGTTATCAAAAAACATCTTCAATTTAATTCATTAACCTTAAACATTAGTAAATCGTTAAAATAAATATCGAATTGCATATAATAATCTCAAATTGCTTACGATTTTATTTTGTTTTAATTATTTTATTTGTAGTTTTGCCGCGGAGTTTAGTCTGAAGCATAAACATAAACTATTTCTGCTGAACAAAAATTAAATTTCAATTGTTAAGTAATTACTTTTGCATTATAGTCAATATGAAAAATATATTTTCACATAGCCTTCTACTAGTGGTCATTCTAATTCTCGTCGATATTGACAGAGGAAGGTGATCTATTTGTATGCTAAGACATATGAAAGCCTTTCTCGAAATGAGAAAGGCTTTTTTTTAAAATGAAATTTTAAGAACTTGAAATATGAAGTTTGAACTGAGAAGCGGAACAACAACGAGTGGACGCCGCATGGCCGGAGCCAGAAGTTTATGGAGAGCCAACGGGATGAAGGAGGAGCATTTTGGTAAACCCTTAATTGCTGTAGTCAACTCATTTACCCAATTTGTTCCTGGTCATGCACATCTTCACGAAATAGGCCAAATGGTCAAGAAACTTATTGAAGAGGAAGGTTGCTTTGCTGCAGAATTTAATACCATTGCAATTGATGACGGTATCGCCATGGGGCACGACGGAATGTTATACTCACTTCCTTCGCGCGACCTGATCGCCGATAGCGTTGAATATATGATCAATGGTCATAAGGCGGATGCGATGATTTGCATCTCAAATTGCGATAAAATTACCCCAGGCATGCTGATGGCAGCCATGCGGTTAAATATTCCCTGCATCTTTGTATCCGGTGGGCCTATGGAAGCTGGCGTGGTTGCCGGGAAAAAATACGATCTGGTTGATGCAATGGTCATGGCTGCAGATCCTTCAGTAGATGAGAGTCTGCTCTCAAAAGTAGAGCAGGAGGCTTGTCCAACCTGTGGTTCGTGTTCGGGCATGTTTACCGCTAATTCAATGAACTGTCTGACTGAGGCGTTGGGACTCTCTCTTCCAGGAAATGGCACAGTTGTTGCGACCCACTTAAACCGGAAAAAACTGTTTGAGAAAGCCGCTAAACGATTGGTGGAGATCACCTTGGATTACTATGAAAATGGAAACGAACAGGTGTTACCACGAAGTATCGCTTCGCGAGCAGCCTTCATGAATGCGATGACCTTAGATATTGCCATGGGTGGATCAACGAATACGGTTTTGCATTTACTTGCCGTGGCACATGAGGCTGGCGTAGACTTTACCATGCAGGATATAGACGCCCTTTCCCGAAAGGTCCCCTGTATTTGCAAGGTCTCCCCAAGTTCACATTACCATATTCAGGATGTGAACCGCGCCGGTGGAATTATGGGAATTCTGGGAGAACTTGAAAGGGGCGGATTATTAAACGCTTCAGTTTCACGGGTAACTGAATCAACACTTGGTCAGGCTATTAAGACGTGGGACATACTCCGCTCAACCGCTGATCAGGATGCCCGTCAATTGTATGCCTCCGCTCCGGGGAACTTAGGTCGCAACCTGATATTGGGGTCCCAGGATACCTCCTATGCTGAATTGGACACGGATCGTCAGAAAGGTTGTATACGCGATATTGAACATGCCTATACCAAAGAGGGTGGACTTGCAATTCTGTATGGTAATATTGCCCGCCAGGGATGTATTGTAAAAACTGCCGGTGTAGATCCTTCCGTTTTCAGTTTTAAGGGTGTAGCCCGGGTTTTTGAGTCACAGGACGATGCATGTGAAGGAATTCTCAAGCGTGAAGTTAAGGCGGGAGAAGTGGTGATTATCCGTTACGAAGGGCCCAAAGGCGGACCGGGAATGCAGGAGATGCTATATCCGACATCCTACCTGAAGGCGTCAAAACTTGATAAGGTTTGCGCTTTATTAACAGATGGCCGTTTCTCAGGAGGAACCTCAGGCCTTTCAATAGGACATGTATCACCCGAAGCTGCCGCTGGAGGTGAAATTGCACTGGTTGAAAACGGGGACCTGATCGAAATAGATATTCCACTCCGAAGAATCGAACTGATGATTTCGGATCAGGAACTTGGGTTCCGAAAAAAAGCGCAGGAATCACGCGGGAAGATGGCCTATCAACCAACGAACAGAAACAGGGTAATCAGTAAGGCTTTAAAAGCATATGCAAGCCTGGTTGCCTCTGCAGATAAGGGAGCAGTAAGAATTATTGACTAATTTAATTATTTGACTTATGACATCTTTAACAAACGACCAAGTATTAGACCAGGAGTCGATTGAAATAACGGGTTCTGAAGCTGTTATCCGATCTTTGATCGCCGAAGGTGTTGATACCATCTTTGGCTATCCGGGTGGTGCAATTATGCCTGTATATGATGCCCTTTATGATTACCGGCATATCCTCAGACATGTGTTGACCCGTCACGAACAGGGTGCAGTCCATGCCGCGCAGGGCTATGCCCGGGTTTCAGGCAAGGTTGGTGTCTGTGTGGCAACCTCCGGACCAGGTGCAACGAACCTGATTACCGGGATTGCCGATGCGCTGATTGATTCGACCCCTTTGGTTTGTATAACCGGGCAGGTGGTTTCGGGTTTACTCGGAACTGATGCATTCCAGGAATCTGATGTAATCGGAATTACCATGCCGGTAACCAAATGGAATTACCAGATTACCTGTGCCGAGGAAATACCAGAGGCTATTGCGCGGGCTTTTTACATTGCATTAAGTGGCCGTCCGGGACCAGTTGTCCTGGATATAACCAAAGATGCCCAGTTTGCGAAATTAAAATACTCTTATGCCAAATGCAATAGGATCCGCTCTTATGTTCCTGAACATCCGGCTGATAAATTGCTGCTAAAGAAAGCATCCGATTTAATTAATAGTGCACAGAAGCCATTTCTGCTTTATGGCCAGGGTGTAATATTGTCAGGAGGCGAAAAGGAACTGATCAGCTTCCTTGAGAAAACCGGAATACCTGCCGCCGGGACTTTGCTTGGATTAGGTGCAATTCCTACAGACCATCCCCTGAATATGGGAATGTTGGGAATGCATGGAAATTACGGACCGAATATCAAGACAAACGAATGTGATGTATTGATTGCAGTTGGAATGCGGTTTGATGACCGGGTTACCGGAAGTACCAAAACTTACGCCAAGCAGGCAAAAATAATCCATATTGAAATTGATCCGGCAGAGATCGATAAAAATATTAAGACGGATGTTGCCCTGATCGGAGATGCAAAACATACCCTTAGATTACTCTCTACACTCGTAAATGAAAATAGGCATTCCGATTGGCTGGCAGAGTTTAAGGCGGCTGAAGTTATTGAAAAACAAAAGGTTATAAATAATGATCTGGCTCCCAAAAAGCCTGGACTAACCATGGCTGAAGTAGTTCGGATGGTATCGGATCTTACTGACAATAAGGCTGTTGTAATTACGGATGTAGGCCAGAACCAAATGGCTGCTGCCCGCTATTCAAAATTTGAGTCATCACGGAGTTGGGTTACTTCCGGTGGCTTAGGAACCATGGGTTTTGGTTTACCGGCTGCAATGGGTGCTAAATTTGGTGCCCCTGACCGTCAGGTTGTAGTCTTTACCGGTGATGGTGGCATGCAGATGACCATTCAGGAGCTTGGAACAATCGCACAGGAGAAACTAGCCGTAAAAATTGTTATTTTGAACAATCATTTTCTGGGAATGGTAAGGCAATGGCAGGAGCTCTTCTTTGAAAAACGTTATTC
>TBL_comb47_HYPODRAFT_10001587_pt1 | contig 29305 bp, 35 predicted proteins | sample TroBogypolimnion_40_FD_10682 | JGI IMG/M metagenome (IMG submission 10682) | reverse complement strand
TCAAGAGCGACTTTCGACTTGTGCTGGCTGGTGAAGTTTTTGCGCTTTCTTTCGCTCATTGCCTGCTCCTATTTGTCGCAGGCACCATCTTAAACTATTGTCCTGAAAACGGGGTCCACTATACAGTCAGTCGTTTTCCCGTCAGATGAGGCAATAGTGGACCTTGCTATCGAGAAGTTCAAGGAGACTTGGAAGAAGTTCGGGAAGGGTAAGGCGATGCCGGTACTCCCTCTGAAGGAATAAAAGGAGAATAATCATGGACATTAAACCCCCATTCGTAATAGTAGCCGACATAGAGGATAAATCTGGCATGACAGCGATGGTCATGCAAAATGCCATGGTCCACGTCGGGGACAACGGGCATGTAACAATCACAGGTACCGGTGGTACCATGCATCTGATTAACTTGGATGCTGCAGTTGGTTGGGTTAAAAACCTTCAGCAATATGTGAAGGATAGCCAAGAACCAAAAGTATAATGGGTATGATGAGAGGGAGTCGTAATGGCTCCCTTTTCATTTTGGAGTCTTAGATGGCAGAATCTATGATTGAACCGAAAGCTGTTAACCCTCTTTTCAATTCAAGGCCGCTAGATGTCCACCGATGGAGTGAGTTCCCAGAGGTAAAGAAGGCTGTTGAAGATTTGTACGTTGAGCTTGGTTTTAATAATGTGAATTATAAGCGTATCCTCCGTGTTGTGCTCTTGGACCTTTACCATTCATGGAGAACCGACCATACCCAGTATGTAACGTATTCAAGAGGGGAGAACGAGTATCGAGGCGGGACCAGGTACAACAAACTCAGAATTAAGTATGACTTGCTTATTAATACCGTAGATGCTCTTGTTGATGCTGGATATGTAGAACAATGGCTTGGCCAGTATTACAGGAACGAAGATAAAAGCACTGTTGGCTTCCATACTCGGATGAGAGCAACAAAAATGTTGATCAGATGTATAGTCATACATAAAGTTAAGCCAAAGATGATATCAAGGTACGCAGACGAGGAGCATATAGTATTACGTGATGTACCAGAAGATATTAAGAAGGGCAAAAAAACAATCACCATTAAGAAAGACATCGAAGACTATAAAGACAATACCTATGTTACAAAAATAAGGAAAGACCTTAAGGCATACAACGCACTATTAGCCAAGACATATATTGATGTTGATGATGAGAATTTGACTGATAGTGATGCTGAATTATTGAGGAGTAAAGAATATGCTCTGGACCTGTCTCGTAAAACCGTACATCGAGTATTCAATAACAATAGCTGGAACGAAGGAGGTAGGTTCTATGGGGCATGGTGGATGGATTGCCCGAAGGTACTAAGAAAATATATATTGTTGAATGGTGATCCTACTGTAGAACTTGACTATTCTGGTGTTCATATCCACTTTCTATATGCCATAGAGAAGATTAATTACTCAGCTGAGAACGAAGATCCTTACACGCTTGCAGAATATCCTAATCGAGGCCTTAACAAGAATATTATGCTGGTAGCCTTAAATGCAAACAACGATGAGGACTGTATCAAAGGAGTCTGGAATAATATACGTAAGGAGAGTAAGAAGTACGGCATTACTAACCATAAACAACTAAAAGATATTCTAACTGCTATAAAGGCAAAGCATATAAGAATTAAGAAATATATAGCATCTGGTTATGGTGTTAAACTCCAGAATTATGACGCAAGGATTGCAGAGCAGGTCATACAATACTTCACATCTAGAAACATACCAATACTCTCAGTACATGATAGCTTTATCTGCTCTAGTCTTGATGAACACACCCTTCGAGATCAAATGGAGCTGTTATATGTAAAACAGATGAAGAAATTCCTAAATCTCAGTTACGAGAGCACTATGGAAGAAGTTCACTATGATAGAGATACAGTTGAGCGTGTGTCCGTTAACGATAACATAATATCTGTGGACCGTAAGGCTTTGGATGTAAAGAAATCATCGGTACCTGAACTGTTGAAGATGTACTCACAGGGAAAGAGACAGCTTAAATGGATGTTGACTGGTACTACTGTCTTCTTAGGGAAGGTTTCTAATATTGAATATACTGGTGGTATATGACTGGTGGAGGTGATATATAGGGTGCTCCTTCATTACTTGCGGCCTTTCGTGTTCAAGTTGCTGATATCATAGCAGAAACCTTTTTTGTAAGAGTTTGGCGCGTTGAGTTAGGCGGGTGGTGGGGAGGGGGGGGGCTTGGCTCTGGCTTTGATCCTGTCTTCCGAGTAAGGATTACTGTAGCAGCTAACTTACTGTATAGGCGTAGAAAGTCTATTCTGGCTACTCCTGTCACAAAGGCAGGTCAATGGCTGTTTAGGTACAGGGACCATCTGGGTGTCAACTGTGGGAGGCTGCTAGTGTGAATGTGCTTTCATACGAACAGCATTCATGATATAAGAGGTTTTGGCCGCCTTTTATACTGTTGGGCTAATCGTAGTGCTTGGGTAGGTCGCAGGCCGCTCCCTGGTCCGGATGTTATGGATACTGCTTCACCTGTCCTGTTGACGGTCATAAGATGATTAAAAGTTTAGCCATTGATAAGTTGATGAATCATAATGAAAACTAACATTGAGGAGCTCGGTCGATTATGAAACTTACTGATTTTAGAAAATCATTGTTAGATGGCTCACCTAAAGACAATATTAAAAGAGATGTTTTATCCAAATTCAAGGAACATAATTCAGATGTTGGTCACACGCTGCCTCCAAATTGGTTAATTCGCTATGCAATGTCTTTAAACCCTAAAGAAAAGAACTTTATTGATGAAGCTATTGCCGAACTTATCGCTGAAGGATATGTAGAAAAGAAGAAAGATAACTTAGCGTTAACTGCGAAAGGCGTTGAGCATATATATTAATACAGAGTGAAATGACAATAACAATCGGAACAGAAACTAGTGTAATTACCATGATGGCTTAAGCAGACTGAAGGTGAAAATGGCACTGATCCGACCACGTTTGACAGATTACCATGGTTTACTCCTAGCTCAATCGGACATTGATTTTGCAATCCCTTTCCTAGATGAAGACCTCCCTTTTTGCGTCGATCCTTTCTTGCTCTGGAAGTCTCCTTCAATGCAGGACAATGCTCTGCACGCCTCTCTTTTGAACTCCTTTAACTATTTAGGATATCTCTTTACTAAAGGGAAAGAGGATGTCGCTGTTAGTAATCTAATTAGAGCCTCGGAGTGTGACGAAGTTGGTTTAGGTTTCTCCTCAACTAGAAAAGGAAAGCGCATTGGGGAAGGTTCGGCTAACAATATTTTATCTTTGTTTAAAAAAATTCCTACATTGACAGAAAATGGATTTAGTCATTTTGAAACAATTCAACTATACGTAGATAATGTATCAAAAGACCGTATTAGTGATATAACATGCTCTTATTTAAAATCATTTTTAATAGATTATACAATGGAGCAATCGCAAAAGTACGGCATTCCACTTGTTGATATATCTATAGAGAATGTATATGATACTAGACAAAATAAATTTATCGATCAAGAAAAGGTAAAACTTCCCATTAATCCTGAAACCCATGCGCCAATTTTATTAGTACCCAAACGTTGGCTTAGAAAGTCCCCTTGGATCAGCACAGACAACTATGTTAAGGACTATTATCTCGAACATGTCTTGAAAAATGGCGGAATATCGCCAGATAGAGGCGAACTGCTTAATTTTAACAGATGCAATTATGGTGTTGTTGAAGAATATATAAGGATTAAGGAGCGCACTCAGCAGGATTGCTTGAATGATCCTCTTTTTAGAGCTATTCCGATATTGTCAGCTAAAAAGAAATTTGAATTGATAAAGGCTCTTCCCACAGGCAAGGACCAGAATGCGGATAAGAAATATGAAGATTACGTCTGTCAACTAATGGCATCATTGTTGTACCCACAGCTTGACTTTGCACAAGAGCAATGTCGAACTGACACAGGTGTGATAATACGTGATATTGTGTTTTACAATAATAAATCAGTAGATTTTACTGGTGAACTATTTTCTGAATATGGAACCAAGCAAATAGTGCTTGAACTAAAGAATGTAGCCTCGATCAGTAGAGATCATATTAACCAACTAAACCGGTATTTAAACGATGAATTTGGTAGGTTTGGTGTATTGGTTACCCGAAAACCTTTGCCACGAGCCATGTTCAAAAATACTGTTGATTTATGGTCTGGTCAAAGAAGATGCATTATTGCTCTAACAGATGATGACCTTGAGGTGATGGTACAGCTATTCGAAAGCAAACAGCGCCTTCCAATCGATGTATTGAAAAAGAAATATATCGAATTCAAACGGGCTTGCCCAGGTTAGGAGAGATGATGAATACTAAAGAAATAGAACGATTTGAAAAAATTGCTACTCAGCTAGATGGATTCTATGAAGAAATTGGTAACCTAACAAAAAAGTCTCCAAATGATGGAGTTAACAAATTTAAACTCAAACTTATAAATAAATTGTTGCTTGAATCCAATTCTATTTTAGGAGAGAGATACCGGCCATTTGACGATTTTGTTGTTTTCGAAGAGGATGATCTGCCTTCTAATAGTGACGTTACATCAATATTGTCTCAGTACATTAACTGCCTTGAGAAACTTAGATCAGACAACATCCAAAACGAATATACAACTTGGTATTGGAAAATTGATGGTAAAGTGTCAAGCATAAGAACTGCTGCACCTAAAAAAATTGGAAAGAGGTGAGAAATGGCCAAAAGAAATAAAGAAATCATATCCGATAACGACACTTCAAAATATGAAATGTTAGCTCCAATTTTTACCAATTTGTTAAATGAAGTTAGGGAGTTGTCAAAGAAAAAGCCCGATGGTGTATTGAATAACGTCAAAGTTAAGATGATAAACAAGGTGCTTGAGCAGTTAAAAGATTTGCTTAGTACTGAATCAGGAGTTCAATTCGTAGATACTTTAGATGAGGAAACCTTGCCATCCAATAGCGATGCTGTGATTATGTTAGCGCAATTTGAATCAGTAATGAAGCAATTCTATGATCGACATCACTGCAAGAGTGAAAGTGGGTACGGTAAGAGATGGGCCACAAAAGAGAATCCAGCTCCGACGTATGAGCCATACTAGTACCGGTTAGGTGATAAGTGAATGTATGGCTTTGCGGGGATTGCACTTCCGAAGCCGTATTGTTATCTTGAAACAGGGCGTGGAGGTCTGTCCTTTCCGATCTATTCTTAGGTAACCTACTTGCCGTCAGCTTTAAGAAGTAGCTTTACCAATCCCTCCTGTATCTCTTCATCCCCCAAGGCCCTAAATGCCTTCACCAACTTCTTTTCCCTTTCAGATAATGGTGACTTCTCATAGGTGTCTTCTCCAAAGAAAACAGAGGCCGGAACCTTCAAGGCACTGGCTACCTGTTGGAGCTTGTCAGTGTTAAGCTTAGTGCTACCATTCTCATACTTCTGAATCTGCTGGAACGATACCCCTACCAACTCGGCCAACCTCTCCTGGGTGAGCCCCGCATGCTTCCGCAATAGTCTTACCTTATTCCCAATATCCTTACTACTCAATAGCTTACCCATAGTCGTATACCCCTGACAGGGACAATACAACTACAAGTTGTGGCTAACCACCAACATAAGCTAGAAAACTATTGATAATTTCTAAGTAAGGTTGTAATGTGAGTCCTCTTATCCTGATTTCTTATCGCAAGGAGGTCGTCAGTGAGGCAATTGCTGAAGGTATTGTTGTTATGTGTGGTTGTTATGGGATGTACAAACTCACCAGACCATCTCGCTAAAAAGGCTCTGGATCAATTTGCAGCTGAAAAGTACGGTTCTAATTCAGATATTCATTATCTTGGTTCTAAGGTGTTCAAGAGTGTGCTGAGGAACACCGATCTAAATAATAAGCATTATGCCTGTATTGGATTGCTTAGATTCCAAAAGATTGCTGACAGGCCATATAAAAGTGATAGAGGTTCAATTAGTCCCGGAGATAAAGTGTTTGGATTAGTGTATATAACGCTTCGCTTTACACAAGGACAGACTGGTGTAATAGAAATAAATTCGTATAACCCAGAGGAGGTTGTTTCACCTGATGGGGCTGAAGTTCCTAAGGAAGTGTTTGATAAGTGGGTAAGTTCTATATCTCTCGAATAATCCTACAAAACTTAAAAGGAGATATTATATGGTTTTGAGAATTTTTTGCACCGCTGTATTTGTTGTATTTCTAGCAAACCCCATATATGCGAGTAGTCGTAACATTGTTCAGACCGTCGCCGGTAAGGTTGAGATTGTTCAAGTTAAAGCTAGAAATGAAGCTAAAAACATACTCGGTGAGAGTAAAATCACCCTTAATGGCAAGTCAGTTAAGATCATACAAGGATTTGATCCTGAGTTTTATAAAGTGTTTAATGGTGAAAATATTACTGTAGCTATTGTGAGATATGGAACTGGTGGCAACCATTGTTCTGCTTTAGACTATTGTGTAATTGGATTCAATAAAAACAAAACCTTTAACACACTAAATAATTTGAGTTTTTGCTTGGCTGATGATTTTGAATTCCATGATAATAAAAAGATGGTTGAGATTTCATGGCGGAAAGACGTTAGTAATGTGACTATAATTAATTACGCCAATAATAGATTCGCTATAACAAATGAGCGCCAAACAAAGACATTGACTGTTAAAGAACAAGATGAGATATATTACATATATAAGGAAATGTGTAGCTATAATCCTTATATAACTAAGGACTTTTACAGATACAAATTGAATCCTGCCGGATACCTTTCTGACACATATAACCAATATGCAGATATACTTGAAAAAGGACCCTTTAAATCCCTGTGCTATGAACGTCAGTCTAATAATGGTCAGCAACTATTAGGTAGAGAAGAATTGATTGAAGAGTTAGGGCTGCATTAACATAATGTTACTTGTATGTTCCTGAAATCATACCATCAGACCAATAGAGGGATTGAATATGTAATTGTTGAATATTAGCCAATCGGAACCCCACACCCCTAAATTGGAGCCATATCTTAACTGATGTGGCTCTTTTTGCGTCTTAGGCTACCAGTTCTGACCTCTCGGAGACAGTCAGGCAGCAAGGTAAGCCAACAGAAGGAGTAGGATCATGTGTAAAGTGTACGATGTCATCAACGGCAGGATCATGGAATTATTAGAAAGTGGGACAGTACCATGGAGGAAGACATGGAATGCAGCCAGCAGCCAGCCAAAGAACATGGTAAGCAAAAAGGACTATCGAGGAGTGAATGTTTTCCTGTTAGCCTGTATGCCTTATGTCTCCCCGTACTGGATGACCTTCAAGCAGGTGAAGGACAAGGGTGGCCATGTCCGAAAAGGTGAGAAGTCTACTCCAGTTATATTCTGGAAGTGGATTGACCGTAAAGATGCTACACCAACGGAGGGAGAGGTAGCCATTAACGGTAAGATACCTATGTTACGCTACTACTCGGTATTCAACTTGGAGCAGACAGAAGGGATGGAACTGGCACCGACAGCCGCAGAGACAATCAATACCTTCACACCCATAGAGAATGCTGAGCTGATCATCGCAGGGATGCCACTAAGACCGGATATCCAACATGGCGGCAATAAAGCTTGCTACAGTCCTTTCCTTGATTACGTTAAGTTACCAGTGCCAGAAGTATTTGAATCCCCAGAAGAGTATTACTCAACGGCCTTTCATGAACTGACCCACGCCACTGGCCATGCAAAGAGGGTAGGTAGGAAGGGTGTTACTGAGACAAGTTATTTCGGGTCACATGAGTATAGTAAGGAGGAGCTGGTAGCAGAGATGGGCGCAGCTTTCTTATGTGGTCACGCTGGTATCGAGCAGAAGGTGCTTGAGAACTCAGCGGCTTACATACGTGGGTGGCTTAAGGCCCTGAAGAATGACAAGATGTTACTGGTACATGCCGCAGCTCAGGCACAGAAGGCCAGTGATTATATCTTGAGCCGGAAAGGAGGTGACGAGAACGAAGTAACCGATGACACCGCAGCATAAATAGCCAGCCACATATCCCCAGTAGTAATAACTCCTCTCAGTAGTATCTCTTACCAAGGAATAGCTCTAAGTCCTCATTAACCTAAAGGCCAAAGGCCATCACTCAAGCTCCAAATTAGCTCTACAACGCCATTTCTCTGCCCAATACAGGCTAACCCCTTAATCCACTAAGTAAGGAGGGATAACTGTGGCTCTATTCAGGTGCGCCAGCTGCCATGCCGTTTATACCGATCACTACCCGACCGACGACAACTGCATCAAATGCAACAAGGGAACCATTCGGATCATCCAACCTAAGGAGAGGAAATCATGACCACGATCAAGCCAACAATCAAGCTATTTACCACCCAAGAGGACGACAACGCCGGTATCCACATTAACAGCCTGATCTTAGAGCACCAAGGCAACAACTACCAGTTTCACGGAGCCACCAACGATACCATTCATGTATTCGCCCAGAGCATAGCCCTGTATGTCCTCACCATTAACAAGGCTCTTGGAACCATGGCCCTCAATGCCTTTATGTCACCAGAACCGGACCCGATCAATAGCGTCTACCTTCATACCCCGCGAGATATCAAGGAAACCCTCGGTGCCAAGTGGGAGCAGTTATCACCCAAGACCATCACCATGAAATTGATCGACTACCTGATGTAACCAAACAAAGGAGGCATGACCATGACAATTGACACCCTGTTTGGACCAGAGGAAATTGCAGACCCTAAGCCTAGGAACATAAAGTTCAAGCAGATCAAGGCCGTCTATGAAACCTTAATCGTTGCAGAGGGAGCAGGTAACTATCTATCGCCCAAGATCAGGTATACCTCACCCACTCAGATATTTGATACCTTCAGTTTCCTTCAAGATGAGACCAAGGAATATTTCATTGCACTGCACCTGGACGGCAAGAACCGTATTTTGTGCTGTGACATATGCAGCATTGGCAGCCTGAATCAGAGTATCGTCCATCCGAGGGAGGTTTACAAGACTGCACTGTTGTCATCGGCAGCAGCTATCATACTGATGCATAACCATCCTACAGGAGACCCGACACCTTCAACTGAGGACTTAGAGGTAACAAGGAGGCTAAGGGAGGCTGGTGATCTTATCGGCATTAAGGTACTGGATCATATCATTATCGGTTCTACCTATTATTCGTTTGTCGAGAGAGGTGTCATATGACAACCTGTGAATGCTGTGGCAAGGCCCTAGGGAATGGGGATATCATTCATGGGGTTAAATATGGGACGTTGACCTCTACCGGATTCATGGCAGCGCAAGACTCGGCGGTGACCGTAATCTGTGGTGACTGTGGAAACATGCTATATGGCTTTATCTATGCTTCTCTTGACCAAAACAAGCCTACATATTCAACTCTTTACAGGACATACGAGGAACTTGCGAAATGCTTGAAAAACGGATACAAGCTGATACAAGCTATATCAAAGCTACCAGTATCAGACCATTCCGCATTACAACGGTTAATCGCAACCTGCAAGCAAGCCAACTAACCCCTACCCGTTATCCCACCTGTATCAAACCCAACAGCAAGAATAATCCTCATTAGTGACATGCAGAATCCCTAATGCTTAGGCTGCTACTGGTCTATGATTGTGATCCTCGGTTTGAGGGTAGGCTAACCCCTGTCCGTAATACTAAAGTCCCGCTACAAGGCAAATATGGAGGTCGTTATTTTCTGATATATTAGTGTTTTAGAGTCTGTGAGTTAAATCCACAACATAACAGTCACTTAGGGCCATTAGGCTCTTTTTTTGTATCTAAATTCAGAGGAGGTAAGACCATGGCAGTATACAAACGAGGGACTAAGAACGTTTTCTACATGAATTTCACAGTTAACGGAGTAAGGGTATTCAGGAGCACAGGAAAGTTCACCAAGAAGGAGGCCAAGATTGTCGAAGCTGTCGAAAAGAAGAAACTAATGGATGATGCAGCACTATCACCAAGAGAGAAGAAGGCACGGATGAAGTTGTCTGATGCTATCAAGAAGGTTTACGATGAACGATGGAAAGGCAACAAGGACGGATTGAAGTCATACCGGAATATGGAACTGGTCATGGCCATTGTCGGTGATATTCAGATTAGTAAAATTGACGAGGACGTAATTGCTCACTTGGTGGTCATGATGGAAGCCAAGGGAAACAAGCCAGCAACTATTAACAGAAACCTCGCAGGGTTAAAGACGGTCCTCAGACACCATAAGCAGCCATGGGACCATATCAAGCTCAAGAAGGAGAGCAAGGGAAGAATCAGGGTCATAACCGGAGAAGAAGAGGTTAGGGCGGTAGGGTTGTTACGTGATACGGTTCATGGACCCAAGAGGCTCTACTATCCTGAAGTCGCTGACCTGGTGGAGGTGTTGGCCGATACTGGTATGAGATTGTCTGAATTGTTGAACCTGAAGTATGAAGACATCAACCCTAACAGCAATCTAATCTCCATATGGGTTAACAAAGGGGAGAAGCCACGGAGTATCCCGATGACATCGAGGGTACGTAATGTCTTGGACTCCAGAAAGGGCAGTAATCCAGAGAAGCCCTTTACTATTGGCAGGGAGCAGGCAGAGAGGTCTTGGAACTGGGTAAGGAAGGAAATGGGCTATGGTGCTGATAAGGAGTTTGTCCTACATGCTTTGCGCCATAGTTGTGCCTCTCGTCTGGTTAATGCTGGGATTGACTTGTACGTGGTAAAGGAGTGGCTGGGGCATAGCAGTATCCAGATAACTGAGAGGTATGCTCACCTGAATCCTGCAAAACTAGTATACGCAGTAGCAGCCTTGGAACCATAATTCCCTTTGCATATTGCGGGATTATGAGGTAAAACTAGTATACAAATTAGTATACATATGGGTTTAAATTAACTAGAGGCAGTGGTTAATGGTAAGCATTAGCTAATAGCGTTGTTGGTGGTATTGATCTGCAAAGTGTAAGTATTACAACGCCTTATTGCTTGTATCCCTACAAGTATGCAAGCTCGTAGACGTTATTTTTGTAGATTTCTTGGACGCGGGTTCGATTCCCGCCACCTCCACCATTAATGAGAACGGCACCGTCCGTTATCGACCGAAAGGCCCTGAGAAATCGGGGCCTTTTCTTTTTTGGTTGTCCGTCAATGGCAGTTGGTATATGCTCCAATCCGTGATTTTTGATGGTATGATCTGGGCTATATACCATGAAGAAATAACGGATACCATGAAAAGGGGAAGTTATGCCAAAAAGGATTCAGCCGCTTACCGAACTCCAGGTCAAAGTCGCCAAGCCGCGAGAGAAGGAGTACAAGCTTTCAGATGGTCTCGGCCTCCACCTCCTCGTTACTCCTTCCGGCGGGAAACTCTGGCGCTTTCAGTATCCGTTTGCCGGCAAGCAAAAGGCGGTCGCCTTCGGAGCTTACCCTGCTGTATCGCTCTCAGGGGCAAGAAAGCAGAGAGATGAGGCCAAGAGCCTGCTTGTTGCTGGGGTCGACCCTGCAGGGGCAAGGAAGGCTCAGAAAGCAGCTACAGTGTCGAAGTCAGCCGACAGCTTCGAGGTGATCGCCCGGGAGTGGTTCGGACATTTCCGTGAGACTTGGAGCGAGGACCACGCAGGCACCATCATGGCCCGGCTGGAACAGAACGTTTTCCCCTGGGTAGGTGCAGTCCCGATCAGCGAGTTGGAAGCACCCGAGGTACTCGCCGTGCTCCGGAGGGTTCAGGCGCGTGGCGCCCTGGAGACTGCCCACCGGATCAGGGGGATCATCGGCCAGGTGTTCCGCTATGCGATTGCTACCGGGCGAGCTCGGCGCGACGTCTCGGCGGATCTCAAGGGTGCTATGCCGCAACCGATCACCCAGAGCCACGCGGCCGTTACCGATCCGGCGGAGGTCGCCCAGTTGCTGTGCGCCTGCGACTCCTACCGAGGCACCGTCGTGGTGCGTTGCGCTTTACAGCTGGCCCCCCTGGTGTTCCTGCGCCCCGGTGAACTGCGACACGCCGAGTGGGTAGAGTTCGACCTGGAGAAAGCTGAATGGAATGTCCCGATTGCCCGGATGAAACTTCTGAAGGCGGAGAAGATCGAAAGGTCAAGGAAGGGTGACGCGCACCTGGTCCCACTTTCGCGCCAGGCGGTGGAGATCCTGCGCGAGCTGCAGCCTCTCACGGGCCGCAGCCGGTACGTATTCACCGGAGGAAGATCCTATGCGAGGTGCATGAGTGAAAACGCCGTGCTCGCGGCACTTCGCCGGATGGGGTACGACGGGGACACGATGACTGGCCACGGCTTCAGGGCAATGGCGCGCACGATCATGGATGAGGTGCTGGAGATCCGCACTGACATCATCGACCATCAGCTGGCGCACAAGGTCAAGGATGCGAACGGAGAGGCATACAACCGCACTAAGTTTCTCCCGCAGCGACGGGCGATGATGCAGACCTGGGCGGATTACTTGGACGGGCTCAAGGCAGGCCTTTCAGCGAGTCATGGGTTGCAGGAATAGTGGTATTCTGCCCACTGGGTATCCCCTGAAATTGGTACAAGCATATTGTTCATCAGGAGATACCCCGGGGCTCCGGCCGCTGATTTTAAGCCGCTCCACGTCATCGTATGGTCCCGGCAATGGACAAGGGCATTTATCCTCGCCTGATTATCGCTACGAGGATCATAATTCTGGTATCCGATTACACCTCCACGCGGTGTAACTTCCTGGACCCATACGTTTGGAGATGCGCAGCATGGGAGGATAAAAAACAATAATAAAATGACTACTTTCATATTTTTACACTCCTTCTTTGCCAACCTATCACCATTTGTCTATATGCCCACTAACACTTGTCTCAACATCCCCAATGATCGATATGTCCCCGTGGTGAATAACTGTAAGAGGAATTTCTTGAATTTTGCTTCTGTCGGATCTGATGTCCTTCATGGTTATGGACTTTGGCATTTTAGAACACATGCAAAAGAGTATTGTCGCAATCGCAGCTAGAGAAATGCAATTAATCAGGCGAGTTGCAACGTCAAAATTGATTTTACTCAACATCCCGAAAGATTTCATAATTATCCCCTCTGCTTCACCCAAACGATTCGGTGCATGAAAATCACATCTTCACTTTGGCATTCGATAGGTCCTTGTTCAGGGTTCACGCTTTCGAAGATGAAATGTGAGTTTTTAGCCTTCACTCTTTTCGCCATCACCGTCCCATCCTTTAGCCTTACCACCGCGTAGTCCCCCGTCTGTACACCCATGTTCGGGCTGACCAATATGATATCCCCCGGTTCATACTTTGGGACCATCGAGTCGCCGCTAATTATCAATGCATATGCGTTTGGGTCCGTCACGTCATACGGTCTGTTGATGTCTCCGAACCCCGATCCTGACGGAAAGCTATCAGCAAAGAATCCATCCGGCCCAGCTTGAGCCCAGGAGATGATCGGAATCTTTCCTTGTGGCGGAGGTATATCGAAAGCTGCTGGAGGCCGAGCAATAATCTCCCGCGCGATCCGCTCAGCATTAGAAATTATGCGTTTCTGCTCGCTCTCAGGAAGGAACATTTCCCCATCTCCGGTAGCCCACCATTCAGCGCTTACCGCATAGCGAATTTTAAGAAGGTCCCCCGCAGCTGGAGACAGATTCTTTTTCCCCTTCTCTACGTCAGAAATGTGCCCTTTGCTAATTCCAATTGCCTCGCCGAAAACCTCTTGTGAGAGCTTAAGTGCTTTTCTGATGGCCTTTATTTTTTCTCCGTCTGTCATAGCACCCCTCCATTTAGTAAATCTAATACGCATAGCGAACAAAAAATATTGACAAAAGTAAGCAAAGCGAACTATAAAAGAACAACGCAATTAAACGCAACAAAACATAACACACAAAGGGGGTGATTAATAGTGGAAGTTAAGAAAGCTTATAACACTCAAGAAGTGGCCGCTAAGTACGGAGTTGCTCCGAGCACTGTCAGACAGATGGCCAAAGATGGGCGGTTGCCGTCTGGGAGCACCGGTCGAGATTTCCGGTTCTCACCTGAAGTCTGTGACCGCGTGTTTTTAGGAATCGAGCCGGATAAAGCTGCATAAAAAAACCCGCTTACCTGGCAGGGCAAACGGGTCAACCATCCAACAATAGGGGTGTTGAATGATTAGGCAGAACGTACCACAGATATTTCATTTTGACAACTGCGAGGTGCGGACCATTGAGAAGGATGGCGACGTCTGGTTTGTCGCAAAAGACGTAGCCGCAATCCTCGGTTACCCGCTGGAACCCGCTCAACTTCAAGATGCCGGCAAAGGTGAAGAAGGCCGCAGCAAAGATCGTCCCGAAAAAAAAGGCGAAGCGGAAGCTCGCAAAGAAATGAACGACTCGGACCGGATCGCACTACTTATGAGTTATCAGCAGACGCCCCTGGTATGCAGCTATATCGGGGCGCCCTGCGAGTTTGTCGGTACTCAAGCCTGCGCGGATCGGTCCACCATCACCTGCCGAAACATCCGGCAGCGAAACGAGGCGCAACACCAACAGCTTTCACAGGAGGAATAAAAAATGGCACAGGTAACCTTGAATCTCCCCACCCTCTCCAACTGGCGCACCACCCTCTTCGGCATCCTGACTGCTGTAGGCGCAGCGGTATGGCAGGCCTACATGCACGGAGGGCTGACCTGGCAGGGGGGCGTTGCGTGCGCGCTGTGGGCCATCTTCTGCTACCTGGTGCCCGACGCCGCGACCGGTAAGAACTACCAGGCGCAGATCGAGACGCTGCTCGACCAGGTGAGCGGCCTCAAGGCGCAGACCCCCGCTCCCATCGTCCAGGCGCGCACCGATGCACCGGCGACCGGCCCCGATGGTCAGCCCCTAGCGCCCACATCCTAATGGCCGCCATCGGCCCCATCATCACCTTATTGCTGACCATCCTGGGGATTCTGGCAAAGTCCTGGCAGGATGGTCAGCCGGCCCGCACCGCGGAGGAGCGAAACGATGAGATCCAGAAAGGCAGGGCTGATATCGCGGGTACTGTTGCCGCTCCTGTTGCTGAGCGTGTTGACCGCCTGCTCACTGTTCAAGCCGGCTCCGGCCCCGGTGATTCTCCAAAGCTCGGCTCCGATGCGGATACTGCCCGGCGACTTGCCGAAATCACCGGCAGCTAAGGGGTGGCTGCTCTCGGACGAGGCAACCGCGAAGCTCCTGGAGAAAGCGGAAAGTTGTAAATGAAGCAGCCCTATGGTATGGTTCGTTTAGGAATCAAATAGAGCGTTGTGGTGTTTTCTATGGTATCAGATGTTTGACACTTTAAAGAATGCCTGAATAATCAATACTATAAAGGAGTTGTGAGGCGGACGCCACCTCCACCAACGCGACGGCAACCCCTTGATTTTACAGGGGTTGCCGTTTTCTTTTTGAACACCCCCCGCCCGGCTGGTACACAGGTGGTACACAACCGGTGCGGTGGGGTAAATGATGGCAAAAAAGTTCGGGGGGGGGCTAGTAAAACGGAAGGAGATGTACTACGGTAGATTAAGGGTGCCCGCCAGCCTTACGGAGTTCTTCGGACGTAAGGAAGTCAAGAGGTCACTTAACACCGGCAACCTGCACGAGGCCAGGCGCATACTGCGTTTCTGGCTGACTCAGGTACACACTCTCTTTCAAGGAGCCCGCATGGCGATGGCATTGAACACGGAAACCGCAAAATCCTACGCACGACAGTTTCTTCGGGAGGAACTCGACCAGCAGGAGGCGCGAAGGGTGACCCAGGAGCCATGCGGCCCCGCCTTTTCCAGTGCCATGGGTACCATCCACAACCTCTATCTATCCTTGAATAAGCTTTCGCTGGCTCAGTGCGATACCATGGACGCCTCCTATCAAGCTGACAACCTGCTCGCGGAGAAGGGGTATGCTGCCGATGAAATCGATCGCGGCTCCGAATCCTATCGGTTGCTGTGCAGAGAGCTCCTGAAGGCCAATGCCGAGTACCGCCGGATCGAGATCGAACGTACCGAAGGCAATTATTCCAACGATTACGACCGTTACCTGGAACGCGCGGCTAACGACACAGTATTACAGGCTCTTCCTGGTAACGACGTAGTAATTCAGGCCCTCCCTGTTACGAGCGCAGGAGCCCCCAACGTGACCATGAACACATTTGCTACAGGTGGGGCGGTGGCCGATACCTACGAAATGTATATTGGTGACAAAGGGATGACCTGGGATGCGAAGACCACCAAGGAGGTGCGGTACTCGTACATGCTCTTTCGTGAGATCGTTGGCGAGAAGGACATCAAGGAATACACCCTGGCGGAATTCTTATTCTTTAAGAAAAGACTGACCATGGCCCCCAAAAACTTCACCAGAATCAAGGAGTTGAAGACGCGCAATTTAGTCGATCTCATTGCGGAGGTGGAGGTGGATATTCTTAACCAGAAAACACCACGCTATAAAATAGTCGGGAGGCGCTGCCAGTCGAAGCAGATCGAGCGGATCTCGTGGTTTTTTGAATGGTGCGTGAAAAAGTCGCTTCTGTTGGTAAATTTTGCCGAAGGTCTTGGCTATACCGAGGAGCAGATCGATGCAAAACCCGTCCGTAGTCATACGCCGGAAGAACTGCAGGTAATCGTGGATAACCTCGAAATAAAACTCTCAAGACCCGAGCGCTTTTTCATTCCGCTCTTTGGCCTGTACCAAGGTGTGCGGCAAAACGAGGCTTGCCAGCTTTTTGCTAGGGATATAGTTCGGGACAAGGATACCGGCCTTCTGTGCGCCAACATCACTGAGGATGATGGAACCGGGCAGAAGACGAAGAATCGGAGCAGCCGCCGCATAGTCCCGATCCATCCCTTCATCCTGGAGTTGGGGTTTGAAAAGTACTGGCAGAAGCGGAAAGCGTGTGACACGGACCCGGCGAATCCGGTCCAGCTCTGGCCGAACACCAACCTCGGGGTGAATGGATATACCGGTGCCATGAGCAACTGGTGGGGACGTTTTGTCGACAAGAATGTTACCTTAGACGATATGGTCGACTTCGGTTCCCTGCGCACGAATTTCATTAATAATTTGGACGCCCAAGGTTACGTCGAATCGCAGTATCAGCCGATCGTGGGGCACGGACCTAAATCGGTAACCGCAGAGCACTACCGAGAGCCGAAAATGGCGGTATTTTTCAGGATCATCGAAAAGGTCGATTACGGCATCGACCTTTCGCGGCTGAAGAAGGAGTCTCTCTGGATCTGACGTTAGACCGGATGGTTTTTTATCCTGTCCAGCCCTGCGGGCTTCCATGAACGGGTGGCGCCATGCAGGTCTGGGCAGTAAACTTCCAATTCTCCTGAAATCGCGTGCTTCAGCGCTGTTGCCGCAGGAAAAACCATCTGTGCGGTGAGGATCTGCGCGCCCTATCCAACAGTAACTACCGGAAGTTCCCCGCTGGCATCTTGTGTGTACCTGGTGCGCCATCGAGGTTTCTGCACGGGACGTCAGAATGACATCGGTGTGGTGAGATTTTGTATAGGAGGGTGGGTAACATCAAAGTCGCCGCAGACGAGACTGGATTCGCTTGTGCCCGGCTATTGTTGAATCAAGGCAGTTAACACGGTCCCGCGCTCCCCGGAATGTGGCGGTAGTGTACCCCCCTGCCATGGGAATTATAGTAGTCCTGAAGCAGATTTTTCAGAGTGCCTGTCCTCTTGCCAGAGGAGTAATCCTCCATAAGGTAATCATGTCGCAGTTTCCTGCCTGCTGCGTTGCGCTTGTCACTCGAGGACCTTGCTTGCAACAGCCAGCAGGTTGCCTTATGTCGCGGTGCTTCAGACGCTTTTTGAAGGTCGGAGCTTGGCACGAGATCCCCCCATTCCAAGACCTATTGTCAGCTGCCTGATAAGGGACAATGTCTCCCTGCCTTGCTGCGGGTTAACAGTAAGGCGCAGTAAAAGGAGCACAAGCCTGTCATGGGCTTCTCGATCCTCATTTGTTACCGGCTCGGGGAACAGTCCTCCCTCGAACATGATGCCATCGACCTCGATCCAGGTAGATGTTTCGGTCTCACGCCAAGTTGCCCCGAGCGCCTCATGGAGATTGTTTGGCGTCGATTCCTTCCACGTCCTTTTGCAGGATTTCACCCTGCCATTTGTAATCTCGATTGCCTTCTCGTAGCCTTGAAAAAATCGGATCATCGTAAAATCTCCTTTTTGGTTGTCGTTCGGCCACATTTTTTAATGGCCGAGCGATCGCGGTGCGTGGCTGGCAGTTAGGTCTTCTCCGCTTCCTGAATCAGCAGATACCATGCCAGTTTTTGCGATGCTCGGAGCTTTGTCTTAGAAACTGGAAGGGGGAAAGACTAAACACAAACGTAGTGGGCGGTGGGCATTACTCCAATGGGGCTAGTGAAAGCTTTTAGGCGGACCATAATCAGGGGTGGCAACGGAGACGCTGTGGTCGCGGGTTTGTTGTAGGTGCGGGCGGCGAAACAGAGATTCGCAGTTAGAAAGCGGGCTAAGAAGTATGCACGACACACTATTATAGCAAAACAGAATAGATGGGGTCTCTTTGTTTTGTGCTATAGTAGCGTCGCTTAAGTGTCATCTGTCATGAGATTTTTGAGCCAGTAAGCGTGATATGGTTTTACAAAACAGCCAGTTTAACTAGCTGCCTCTATCGGATGAATGAGTGCAATGAGATTGCTAGCTAAAGGCGTGTCTCTGACTGATTTTATGTAGGATTCAAGTAGCGGAAGTTGGTAACTATCGGAGGGATCATGTCAGAAATCTTAGCGCTACACCCATTTTTCTTCATCATCCTAGGGCTTTGCACCGCAGGGATTCTGCTTCTGGCCTATTACTCGGTCGTTATCGTCTCCGGTAATGCCATTGCCGTATTGGAACGGCGCTGGATCGGCAAGAAAATGCCTCAAGGGCGTGTGGTCGCCATGGGGGGAGAAGTCGGCATCCAGGCGCGCACCTTCGGGCCGGGAATGCATTTCCTTATCCCCTTCCTGTACGTCGCTTCGAAGTACGATTTCATGGAAATAAGTAACGGCGAGATCGGGACGGTCGAGTCCATCGATGGCAACCCCATCCCGCCGGGGCGTATCTTCGCCAGTGTCGTGGCAGGGCACAACGCGTTTCAGGACGGAGAGGCGTTCCTGGTGAACGGCGGTCAGAAGGGCCCCCAGATCCAGATCCTCCCCCCGGGCAAGTATCGAATCAACCCGTACCTGTTCCACGTCACCAAAAATACCGCTGTCAGTATCGACAAGGGAAAAATCGGGGTTATCACCTCCGCCGACGGGACCCAGATCCCGGCGGGAAGACTCCTGGCCCAGAGCGTCCCGGGCCACTCCAACTTCGAGGATGGCCAGGCCTTCCTGGAGAAGGGGGGGCAGAAGGGGCCCCAGATCGATATCCTGAGGCCCGGCACCTACCGGATCAACCTGAACCTGTTCAAGGTGGAGATCCACGAGGCGACCGTGGTCCCCGCCGGCAAGATCGGCCTGGTCACCGCGCTGGACGGAAGCCCGCTTCCCGAGAACGAGTTCATTGCCAAGTCGGTAGACGTGCACGACGACTACCAGGACGGCCCGAAGTTCCTTGCCGGCGATGGGCAGCGCGGACCGCAGCTTGATGTGCTGCGTCCCGGCACCTACTACATCAACCCTCTCATGTTCAAGGTGGAACTGGACGATGTCACGGTGGTCGAGCGCGGCCAGGTGGCGGTGGTCATCTCCAATGTGGGGGAAGAGCCGACTGACGAGATGAAAAAACGCCTCACCTCGTCTCAGACCGAGGGAGAACAGGTGGTCGAAGAGGAGGCCCGCGAGCGCTACGTCGTCCCGAAGGGATTCCGCGGCATCCAGGAAGAAGTAGCTGGTCCGGGGCGCTACTACCTGAACAAGCGCGCCTTTATTCCCTATATCATCGACACCACCAACATCACCATCGACTGGGACAGTTCCGATGACACCCGGTTCGATCAACTTCAGGTCATCTCAAAGGACGGCTTTCCCATCGATGTCTCGGTGAAGGTAGTGGTCCGGGTTCGCCCCGACCAGGCCCCGTACCTGGTGGCAAAGATCGGGTCCATCGAAAACCTGATTCAGCACGTGATTCACCCGATGATTGATTCCTCCTTCCGTAACCAGGCGTCCTCCACCTCGGCCATGAACTTCATGCAGAACCGGCAGAACGAGCAGACCAATGCCGAGGAGCGGGCCAGGAACGGCCTGGAAAAGTACCATGTGGAGTGCGTTTCAGTGCTGATTTGCCAGATCAAGCTGCCGCAGGAACTGATGGAGACCCAGACCAGGAGGATCATCGCCGAGCAGCAAAAGGAGATGTTCGCCATGCAGCAGGAGGCTGAAGCCGCCCGGATCTCGACGGAGAAGACCCGCGCCACCGCCAATCAGCAGGGGGAATTGGTAACGGCCGAGATCGGTGTGAAGGTCGCCGAGCAGCAAAAGCAAAAGACCATAGTGCTCGCCCAAGGGGACGCCGAGGGTGTCAGGCTTCGTGGCGAAGGTGAGGCGAAAAAGATTGAAGCGATTGGCCAGGCGACTGCCGCGGCATACCGGAAACAGAACGAGGCGCTGGGGCAGGAAGCGGTCACCGCGATCGAGCTAATAAAGAAGATCGCTGAGGGCAATGTTCGAATCACTCCAGACATCCTGGTTGCCGGGGAGAAGGGAGGAATGCTCGACATCCTTTTCGCACAGCTCGTGAAGAAGGGTGCTGCAGATCCGAAGATGGACACTATAGCAATGACAGCAGGTGCACTTAGGCAGGGTCATGCAGTTACGGAGACGGGTGTCTTACCAGCAGATAGATCGGAAGAAATCGGTGCATGAAGTCTAAGGCAGGTGTCTGCCGGGTACGACTCCCTGGGTACAAACATAAACAGCTATACCTCATACGATGTAGCCGTTTGGTATGCCCCTACAAATGTAGCATCAGTCGTTAGGGGGAAACAGGTGGCACGCAATTATCAACGCTAGCCAAATCCAAAGTAATAGAATTTAGATGGGATTGGCAGCAATTAAAGGGAAGCAGCCTTGCACATCCACCGCCGGTCGAGAGTAACAAAGAGGATGCCGGTCGTCACTGCTGATTAACAGTGTTAGGTGATTCGTTCACCCGCACTGGCGCCCCCGTATCCAGGAGGTGTTGCACCGCGGCCAGGACGGTACAGATAGCTTTCAGTCGTTCGGAGCCGGGGAGGTCCCCCAACCCTCGCAGCAGGGGGGGCATTGTCAGTCCCTGGGCAAAGATGGAAAAGACGACCACCGCAACGGCGACAGTCACTACACTTGGAATTGAGATGACTATAGAGGAGGGGCTATGCGAATCTTGGCGATCCCAACCGTGGTGGGGAAGGCAGATGGGATCCCACCAAAGCGACTATGAGCGGGTCGCTGGGCAGGATCGTGAAAACGGAAGACATCTTGGTTACAGATAGGGGTTAATGTCGGTTTCGATGCCTCAGCCGCCCCACCTGAAGCTCCGGTAGAGCCGGAACCACAGATGGGGCGTACAGGCAACCAGAGCCCACCTAGGGGCGATCTTTATTTGAACCGGGCCATTACTTTGTCCACGGCCTCTTTGAGTTCGACAGCCGCCTTTTCTACTCCAGCCCTCATGGATTCCCAGGCAGCACCACTTTCTTTTTGCAGAGCGCTCCATTTTTCTTTGAAAACCTCATTTTTCTGCCGCAACTCACCAAGTGCCTTTACCAACTCCGCTTTTGTCTCGCCGGTTGCCCTGCTTGCCTTCTCATCCAGTTCCCCGAACTTTGTCTTCCAGTCCTTAATTAGAGCTTCAATTTTCTCCCGATACATTGCCGTTTTGTTCATGAGGTACCTCCTTTGGAGATTAACTACGCATTACTCCGGCAGATTTGTTACAAACGTGCTGGTAACTTCCCGCGCTATTTCACGCATCTCGTTGCAGCTACTGTGGAGAGTCGCTTCAAGTAGCTTGCCCTGGATTTCCGGGGGGGTCTCTGCTGGATCCAAGAATACGTTAATCATATCATCTTTGTATATGCGCATCGGTCCGCAATAGCTTACCCGTAATCCATTGCTGAATTCGCATCTCATATCGCAACACCTACTGCCAATACTCTATCATATTAAGTGGTTAACGTGAAGGTCTCAGACTCTACCGTACCTTGCCTACCCCCCGCTACGTTGAATGCGCCCGATGGAGTGAATTCATTAGAAAGAGATCGAAGCCCCTCCAATGACGGACAACGGGAGTCTTATCTGGTGCACTACCCCTAATCGCCTGCTCTTGTGGTCCCAGAAGACTCCAAGGCGTGAGCTTGCTTTTCCGTAGTGCCACCTTGACTTTGCCTAACTAAGAAATTACACTTTACTAATGGTGGAAAGGCGAGGTAGGGGAGGTGCGAAATGCTACACAAGGACGAGAAGGATATTGCGAAGCGTGGAGAGGGGCAACTTGAGGAGTTTGGGAGGCGCTTCACGCAGATGGACCGCCTGTTTGACGAGGTCTTCAAACGGCCGTTTTTCTCTCTGTGGTCCCCACGATTCGGAGCTGGCGAGATGGAGGAGCTCTATCTTCCTGTCGACATCTACGAGGATGGAGAATCTGTCGTTGTAAAGGCGGAGATTCCCGGCATCAAGAAAGAGAATGTAAACGTGGAGCTCACCTCGGACAGTATCACGCTCTCGGGGAAAAAGAGCGGAGAAGAACGGGTGGAGAAGAAAGATTATTTCAGGCTTGAGCGCTCCTATGGCTCATTCACCAGGAGTTTTCAGCTGCCGGCGGAGACTGTGACCGAAAAGGCACGGGCCGTTTTCAAGGACGGTGTTCTCGAAGTGAGGATACCAAAAAACCCCGCTGCGAAGCAGCACGTGAAGAAGCTGACCGTGGAGTGATGCCGTCCCGCCAAACAGTGAGTATCTATCTGGCCTCGGCGCTTGCCGTGGCCGTTTTTTTTCGCGTCAGAGGGGCATCTCGACCGGAAAATGATTTGGGGTGAAACACGCTCAGGTGGCGTGATCGGCACACACCTTGACATTCCAAAAGACAGTTATTAGCTTGTACATTACGAGGATCAAATAAAAGGAGGTAGTCACCATGGCAAGTTGGGACGTATTCAGAGAGCTTGACAGTTTGAGGAGAGAGATGGATGAAGCCTTTCGAGGTATCGGGATGAACCGGCCTTTGGCTTCGACTTTCCTTTCCCCGGCGACAACCCGGCACTTCCCGTTGGTTAATTTCAGCGAGGACGAGGGGCACCTCTACATTGATGCGTTGATTCCTGGCGTCGAACCGAAGGGGCTTGATCTTTCGGTACTCCGGAACACCGTCACCATCAGTGGCGAACGTAAGCCCTTTGTCGAACAAACAGGCCAGATCGTGCACCGTACTGAACTCGGTTCCGGTAAATTTTCCCGCACTCTGGAACTGCCGGTCGACATCGACCCGAAACAGATTGATGCTCAAAGCAAAGATGGCATCATGCGCATTACCTTTGCCAAGGCAGAACATGCCAAGCCGAAAAAAATTGAAATAAAGCTTTCATAACCTAACGATGATTAACAAGAAAGGAGACATCACCATGGCAGCCAACAGCTTAACGGCAAGAAACGATGAAAGAGACCTTCAGACCCGTGAAGAAACGCGGTCAAACGAGAAATATATCCGCCAGGCAGTGAACATCCTTGAGACCGAAGAAGCACTCATCCTGACCGCCGATATGCCGGGTGCTACCAAAGAGAGCCTCGAGGTGAATTTCGAGAAAGGCATCCTCACCATTAGCGCTCCGGTCAGCCGCACCATGCCGGGCCAGGCGGTTTATACGGAGTTCGAATTGACCAATTACTACCGCCAGTTCACGATTCCGGAAAGTCTCGCTCACGAGAAAGCCAGGGCCGACTTCAAAAATGGCATCCTGACCCTGCAGGTGCCCAAAGCAGAAAGCGCCAAGCCGAAACGAATCGAAGTGAGGGTTGGATAAAGAAGCTGCAGAGTAGGGGGTGCACGAGATGACAAGCTTGGTACCTGATCGGTGGAAAGAGGAATTGCAACGGGTCAACGACAAAATCGGTCATTTCCTGGCAAAGCTAGCGCCGTTGAAAAAACTGGAATCATCACCAGAAAAGATAACGGCTGACACTATGCCGGCATTTATACAACTCGGTGGCCCGCTTCTCGACATGCATGAATCGGAAAGTGAGCTGATCATCCATGCCGAAGTGCCGGGGCTTGATAAGGATGACCTTTCAGTTGAAGTTATTGGCAACCGGTTGACGATGCGAGGAGTTAAGAAATCCGTACTGGAACAGAAAGGAGGCGATGGGTACTTCATTTCGGAATGTCACTACGGTAGTTTTGCCCGCACCGTTCAGTTGCCGTACGAAATGGATGAAAGATCAATAAAGGCGGATCTCTCCAACGGGGTTCTCACCATCCGGCTAGCCAAACCGGAAGAGGAGCGGTACCGGCGTTATCGGGTTCCCATTTTCTGAGACTGCTATACATGAGGGCTGCTACATGCGGCCCTTTCTTTTCCAGATTACCGCGAATTCACAGCTAGCCATGCGGTATTTTTCACCGAATTGGTAGGTTCAGAACCTTTCCGGCGATCAGTGGCCTTCGCTTGTGGCCCGTAAGTCCTTAACTGTCGGACGCACAAAGGGGAGGTGAGGGTTAGGAATCAGTGACCTCCTTGTCGCAGACACTGCGCCTGCGGGCGATTAAACCTCGATCCTGAACTCTGCGCCACCGTCTGCGTTACGCACGGTAAGCGACCCATGCATGTGCCTCTCGATGAGGGTCTTTGCCATATATAGGCCGATACCGGCTCCTTTGTCCGGTCCCTTGGTGGTGAAATATGGTTCAAAGATCTTGTCGATGATTGCGTCGGGAATACCTCCGGCGTTGTCTGTGATAAATACGACCCCTTTCCCCCCTTCTCGGGTCATGCGAATGGTTATATGCGGCCCAACAACCGCGTGCTCCAGAAAAGCGTCCCTGGCGTTCAGCATGATATTGATAAGCACCTGGGCGAATTCGTTCTGATAACCGTTAATGACCAGATCCTCTTGGCCCGTCACCTCGATCGACGCCTGGATCTCCTTAAAGCTCGCTCCAATCATGGCAATCACCTTTGTCATGACACTGTTTACCGGGAACGATACCTGCGTATCGTCGGGTCTAAAAAAGCTTCCGAAATTATCGATGGTGCGGGACATGCTGCCGATCACCTCCATCGCCTTCTTCGTATTGTCGGTAAAATCTTCCAGAATGCCGCCCCCCTGTTGGTGCTGCATCGCCTGTTCCTGGACGATGAGTGCGAGTATGTTCAGCGGTTGACGCCACTGATGGGCAATGTTCATGACCAGTTCGCCCATGGCAGCCATGCGGTTTTGCTGAATGAGCATCCGGTCTCTTTGTTGGACTTCTTCCAGGGCGCGGATGGTCTCTTCCGCCTTCTCCTGTAACTGGTGATAGGTATCCTGCAGCTCCTGATTGCGCTTCTCCAGGTGCCTGGTTCTTTCGGCGACCCTCTGTTCCAATTCCGCGTTGGCCTTTTTAAGCTCTTCCTGGCTCGCCTGCAATGCGGAGGCTGCACGTTCCAGTGTGTTCGTCTTTTCCCGCTCGCACTGGAACAGGCGGACATACTCCGAGAGAAGTCCGAACTGCATGATGAGAAAACCGCCGATCACGATGAATCGGTCGAGGAAAAAAGTGAGGCCGTAGCGGTTTCTCCCGAAGGCGGCCATGAGGATGGCGAAGGCGATAAACATCTGAGTGAACGAGACGTACCCGGGGAGAGTGTCGCCGGTTCGTAGGTAGCGACGGGCTGAAAGCACTGCGCCCAAGGCATACAGGAGCAGGACGCCACAAGACCATACCAGGGCGAGAGGCGTAAAAGCTCCGGTCTTCTCTACCAGCACGGGGAGACTCTTTTCGAATATTATGGTGAGCACCCCCCCCAGCGATATGAGAAAAAGCCAGGCCACAAGCAACCCGAGCCAGCGTCGTCCCGTAAGTGTGGTTAGGTCTGGCCAGTGGGAAAGGTCGGCAGCCAGTAAGCAGGTCGCCAGAATGCTCATCACCGGAAGGACCACCCAGGCAGCGGTGCTCGGGAAATGCCCGATGACCGGTTCCCCGCCGGGGAGCAAGCCCGGCCAGGCAAGCAGGTAAAAAACGAAACCGGCGCCGAAGGCGGCAAAGCCCATCCCGGTCCAGTAGGAGATTGTATCCCGCAGAACACGGTAACGCATTAATGCGAGAAAGCCCACGCCGGAGGCTATCACGATCAGGATGGCGTTGAGCATCGGGATGAGCCAGGGGAGCGGGGTGATGATCGGGGTGGGGTGCCAGACGGCAAACATGCCGATGTGCAGCAGTGTCAGCAGGACGGCCACTGCAATGATGAGGCGGAGCAGCGGTTTTGTATCTTTTGGGTTGTCGGGCTCATGATTCAATATTGGGCACTCCTTGAGTCAACCCATTCCAAAAAGGTCTCCGTTTAACTGCGAACTCGGGCTGTTCCTTCCCAAGGTGTTATTCTGCATGCAGCGTAATCTTCGCACTGCACCTTTCTATCGCAGCGAACAGTTCGTCGAAGTCGAGCGGCTTTAGCAGGTAGCTGCAAACACCTAGGTCCTCAAATTTGTTGATGTTGACCTTGTCGGAGTATGCGGTCACAACTATGTATGTGATGTTGGTATATGCTGATTTTATTTCGCGGATCATTTCAACGCCATCCATCACGGGCATTTTGATATCGGTTATAACGATGTCGGGGGTGAACTGCTTGAAGATCTCCATCCCCACAATGCCGTTGACGGCAGTGTGTATGGTGCAGTTGGGGAATTTCATGGCGAGCATACGGGCGATGAGATCGCGGGCCGTTTTTTCGTCTTCCACGAGCAGTAGGGAAAGCGAGATAGGTGACTGAGTTAGTTTCATCGGGGATCCCCTGTGGTGATTTAAGTCGAAACAGCGTCATCCTCTGAAAGAGTGAAGTAAAAGGTCGCCCCTTTATCCGGTACTCCCTCCGCCCACACACTCCCGCCGTGGCGATTGATGATTCGCCACACCGTGGCCAAGCCCACCCCGAAGCCGTCCCCGATTTTGGCGCCTGAGAGGCGCTGGAATGGCGCAAAGAGCTTTCCAGTTTCCGTCATATCGAACCCCGCTCCGTTGTCTCGGACAAAATATGCCGGCTTTCCGTCGATCTCAACCGATCCAACCTCGATGACCGCCATTTCACGTGTGCCGGTATATTTCAAGGCATTCCCGATAAGGTTGTCAAGAACCACCCGTAGCAGGTTTGCGTCGGCTGTGGCAATCACACCATGGGCAATCCGAAAGTCGACCCGCCGGTCAGGGATGGTAAGTTTCAGCGTCGAGGCGACCTCCAGCGCCATTGAACTCAAATCAAAGGTCTCCCGGTGCAGATCGGCGCGGCTTGTCTGTGAAAAAATGAGCAGGGCTTCGATAAAACGGTCCATACGCATGATGGTATCGTGAGTTTGCTGGACATACCCCTTGCACTCATCCTGAAGCTGATCATCGCACAGCATCTTGATTGTCTGACAATACATGCCCAGCAGATTTAGTGGCTGTCGCAGATCATGGGCAACCGTGAAGTTGAAAGCTTCCAGCTCCTGGTTGGCAATTTCCAGCTCGGCGGCTCGCACCGCCAGCTCCCCGTTCAGCCGCGTGATCTCTTCCTTCGCGTGCTGTAGTTCGGTGATGTCGAATGCTACACCGGCAACAAATGCCTTTTGGCCATCAGCCCCTGGCACGGGGAATTTGTTGACGATGGAGTGGTGCTCGACATTGTTCGCTTGGGACAGGACTTCAATGGTTTGCAGGTGATCATGTCCTGCCAAAATGCGATCATCGTTCTCATGGAACTGCCGTGCAGTATCTGGCGGGAAGATTTCCATATCAGTCTTGCCCTGCAGCTCTGACAGCGGCATGGAAAAGATCCGTTCTGCTTCCGGGTTGGCATACACGTACCTGCCATGCAAGTCCTTTATCCATGCTGCAGCGGGCAGGTGGAGCATGAAGGAAGCAAAGCGTTGTTCACTCTCCAGGAGTCGCAGTTCAAACCGTTTCCTCTCGGTGATGTCGCTGATGAAGGCCATAACCAGGATGCCATTTATGGTCTTGATATAGCTCAGGCAGATTTCCAGCGGGAACTCGCTGCCGTCCTTTCGGCGACCAACCAGGTCAAGGAGCTGGCCCATTGACCTGATTTTGGGCTCTGCGAAGAATTTTGCCTCATGCTCGCGATGAGCCTTGTGGAATCGTTCGGGGATAAGAACGGCGTGCTGCATGCCGATAAGCTCCTGCTCGTCATAACCGAACATGCGCTCGGCGAAGGCGTTAACGAGCAGTATGGTTCCGCTGGCGTCGATGATGACAACCCCTTCCGCGAGCGACTCCAGGAGGGTTCTTATCGTTATGTCTCCCTGGAAGAGTCCGGAGGCAAAGGCGATCTGTCTTATGATCCTTGAATCTTCTTCCTGGTCGATGCTGGATGCGGGCATGATTTCTCCTTCCGGTAGTTTGCTGCTTTTATTGTTGCCTGCCCTGATTCCGCGCCATCGGTTGCCAATGGATACACGAAACTAATCTTACCACCGAGGTATGGGGGGGCAAGCCCTCCCGAGACTATCTCCTCACGGGTATCTTCCGTGGTCCCGGTGCCGGCGCACCTTAACTTCCGTGACTAAAATGACGTATAATATACCCACATTGTTCGTTTGCTGTGGAGCGGGGGGGCATATGCGTGAGGTTAAGAAATTAGCAGCCAGGAACAGGCAACTGGGAAGCGAAGTCCTGGAACCTAAACGTAGGGAGGCGGTGCTACGCAAGCTGGCTTCGGCAGTGGAAAACAGCCCGATCTCCGTGGTGATCACAGATCCCACCGGTACCATCGAGTATGTTAATCCTAAGTTCTGTCAGGTGACGGGCTACTCACCGCAGGAGCTTCTCGGCGAGAATCCGCGCATCTTGAAAGGCGGCGCTCAGCCGGAGCAGTTTTATCGCGACCTGTGGGAGACGGTCCTTTCCGGGCGGGAATGGCGTGGCGAATTCCACAACCGCAACAGGGACGGCAGCCTGGTCTGGGAGCTTGCTTCTATCTCTCCTGTATGTGATGATTCAGGGGTGATCACCCACTTCGTCGGTGTCAAGGAGAACATCAGCGGGCTAGAGAGCCTGCAGGATGAATTGAGGCAGATGGCGCATTCCGACGAGCTTACCGGCTTGCCCAACAGGGCTCTTTTCTTCGACCGGCTGGAGCAGGTCATAGTCCACGCGCAACGCAAC
>TBL_comb47_HYPODRAFT_10001585_pt1 | contig 29369 bp, 26 predicted proteins | sample TroBogypolimnion_40_FD_10682 | JGI IMG/M metagenome (IMG submission 10682) | reverse complement strand
TAATTGCGTCCTTTGTGTTTGCATAAGTCTTTGAGTTTTATTGGTGAATCGGTAAATCAAAAATAATACTCTTTTGGCTTATGCTTTCTTCGCAAAAGCACTTATTACAAACATAGGGACTAAGGTTCAGGTTTACATTGAACACTGATACTGATCACTGATCACTTACTTAGTCTGTTTCTTAATCTTCACTTCTTTTCCTGAATACTTCACTTCTTCAGCTTGTTTGGCCGGTTCTACTCCAGTTCCATTTTTAGCAGTAACCCAAACAATTCTGAAGGTCCGGTCTTTCAGCATTCCTGGGAATTCACCTTTACGGTCTTTAATAGTCAGTGTCTTATCCGTCTCATTCCAATTCATTGCAATGGTTGAGTATTTGCCCTGCTCGTAGTTGTAAGTGTCGTTTTCATCTTCATACAATACAAAAGAAGCATCGGCACCGGTATAAACCCTAAGTTCTATCTGGTCGGCTGCCTTTTCTGTTGCATACTGAAGATAGGGTCCCATTGGCACAATTGAACCAGCCTTGATGTATAGAGGAAGTGTTTCAATCGGTGCAGCAGCATCAATAGTTTGTCCTCCCGGAATTAGCTTACCGGTCCAAAAATCATACCAGTTGGCTGATTTGGGAAGATATACCGATCTTACTTTCTTGACCCCGAGGCCTCGGGGTGCATTCGGCAGACTGTACATCCGTGCAGTCACCGGATTTACAAGTATAGAAGGTCCAAACATATATTGATCCGGGATATTCTTGATCGCTGCATCATCTCTGAAATCGAAACCAAGAGAGCGCATGATGGTATATCCTTCGTTGGTTACTTTCCACGAAAGTGAATAAATATATGGCAATAACCTGTAGCGTAAATTATCGTATTTCAGGAGAATAGCTTTTGTTGGAGCGTCCCAGTTGTCAGAGAACAGGGCACGTTCACCTTTTCCATGAATCCGGAAGATTGGGCTGAAGGTACCGAACTGAAACCAACGGGTGAATAACTCACGGTTGATCGGTGCTGACCAGTCAGGAGCATTCCAATGAAAGTGGTAACCACCAATATCGGAAGTCCAGAATGGAATACCGGAAGCACAGGAATTGATTCCCTGGGGTATCTGGTTTTTATAGGCGGCCCAGGTACAGGAGATATCTGATGACCACAATGTTGCAGCATTCCTTTGCTCTCCCGCAAAAGACTGACGAATAAGGAAAAAGGCACGTTTATTCGGAACGTCTTTTCTCCAGTGGGTATACAAACCTTCAGAATGCATCAGTGAATAGGTGTTGAAATAGTCAATCCCGCGACCGATGGCAAAATTGCTTTTCCTCCGGGCATCCATCAAAGCGCCATTGTCAGGCTCACATTGGTCCACCCACCAAGCATCCCAGCCGTAGCGTCCAATCAGGCTGTCTTTGGCCTGTTTCCAGTATAATTCACGTGCTTGCGGGCTATGTGCATCGTAATATCCGTCAAAGGTATGTGTCATTACATTGTCCCAAAGAATATCGGTCATTCCTCCTGAATGAGCCATCTGGTCATAGGTCTTTGTTCCTTTAGCCATTACAGGCCAGATAGAAATCATGGCATGGATATTTGCAGCGTGCAATTCATCAACCATAGCCTTTGGATTGGGGTACCGTTCAGGAAACATTACATGCGAGCCAATCAGGTTGGGTTCCCAATAAAACCAATCCTGTACAATACAGTCTACCGGAATCTTATTGTTACGGTATTTGTCTTTTACCGATAAAACCTCAGCCTGGCTCTTATACCGGTCCTGCGATTGAAACAGACCGAAAGCCCACTTCGGAAACATCGGTGCATTACCTGAAGCATTGCGGAAAGAAGCGATTACAGTATCGAAATCGGGACCATAAATGAAATAATAATCCACCATGTTGCCGCTTTCCGAAACATATTTGTATTTGGTGTTTCCGGCTTCAGCCCCGAAGAAATTAGACGCAGAATAATTGTCCCAAAACAGGCCATAACCTTTGGTAGATAACATTACCGGAATAGCGCCAGTCATATATTTGATGGCCAGATCCTGATTCCTTCCTTTGTAGTTGATCGACAGGGAATCTTCAGGATGACAGCCCAACCCATACAATGCTTCATCAGCAGGAGAGTTAAACTGAGAAGTACAGGTGTAGCATGCGATACCGGCAACAGTGGCTTCTGTCATTGTTTTACCCTGTGAATCATCCTCTGCAAGGACTATGTTACCCTTCAGATCGGTGTATTTAACCGCGTTGCTTTGACGGTTCACAGCAACCTTTAATTTAGAAGTTGTGATCACAATTTCTTTAGCATTATCGGTAATGGTAAAACCAGGCGTTGTTTTCCATTCATTGGTAATTACCAGCGATGGTTTATCCAAAAAGGCCGGCAAGGTGGTATATCTCACCTCAATCATGTTGTCGAGGCAAACTTTTACCTTCATCAGACCTTTGTCCAGCGTACAGGTAATTCCGTCATTGTCTTTTTTAAAGGACACAACTGATGCCTTAACGGAAAGCGTCAGGATCATAAGTGCCAGGGCAATCAGAGTTAGTTTAAGATGTTTCATTGATTAAGCTTTAATTATTCTTATTATTATCGAATCAAATTATTTCAATTTACTTTACAAAAATACGACTACTTTTTATATCGATATAAATGTTATTGATACACTTTTTTAAAATCCAAACAACGGCACTTTTCACAAGGTAAATGTAGAACCTTTCCTGCTTATTAAATCTCTTTTGATTGGATAAAGTTATCACATATCAGTCATTTATAAAACTGTGGTTACCCCATAGGAAAGATATGTGTATTTCACCTAAAACTTTATCCTTTTCTCCACCTGCCTGAGCCACTCCCGGGCCATCAGTTCATGGCCGGCAACGGTAGGATGAATGCCATCCCATATCCAGTAGTCTGCAGAAGCCTTCTTACACGCATTATCAAACACTTCCTGAAATCCAACAAAAACGGCGTTGTATTGCAAGGACAGTTTCCGAACTACAGCCTGACGTCTGACCAGATCGGAATGGTAAGATTCCCAGTTTTCCTTCACCTTACCAACAGGAAGAATAAATGGTTCACATAAAACGAAAACAACTTTTGGAAACTTCGCTAAAGTCTGATCCAGCAAAAATTTATAGGTTTCTTCGTATTTCTCAACAGTAACGATGGGTTCCATTTTATATACCACAGAGCTCGAATCATTCACTCCGATCAGGATACTGAGCACATCCGGCTTCAGGTTAAGGGTATCCTCCTGCCAGCGGCTGGCCAGATCAATTATCTTATTCCCGCTGATTCCGCGATTATAAAATACCATCCTCTTTCCAGGATAATCGGCGCCCAGACGGCTGCCAATGCTAAACTGGTATCCATGTCCAAGGATATGGTTGGGATCGGCATTGCGTCCCCTGTTTCCGTCGGTGATCGAGTCTCCCAGGAAAAGGATGACCATTCCATCAGTGGCATGCCGTTTTCTGTGACTGTTCGTTGTATTTGAAAAAACCTCAACGGAAGGCAGGCATAAAGAAGCAACTCCGGTCAGAGTCAGTCCCCTGATGAATTTACGGCGTGAATTATATTCCATGAATTACAGTCTTATTTAAATAACAGTTGAGAAAGTGTACATCGTTTTGTTTTCATACCTCTTGCGTCTTGGATTGAAAACAAAACTCAGGAATCAAAAGCACATTTCAAAACTGTATAAAACAGTAATCAGTCCAAAGTCCTTTCGCAAAGCTTTGCAATGAGAAATTACTGTTGTCAAACACGTAAATTTGTAAATCTCCATCAAATTTTATTATCCGTATGATCCTGAAATTTGAAAAGATTTTATAGTCTGTTTCCTATGGGATATACAGCCATCGATTGGACATAAAAAAGGCCATCCCGTCCCGAGTACTCGGGACTGGGACAGCCTTATCGGGAATAAACCTAATCTAATGCATTCCATTCATCCAATGTCCTCGAAAATGCCTGCAATGATGATTCTTACCGAGGTTACGCATGATTATCCTGTAGATTTCCTGGTTGGACTTCGCCGAAATAACAATGGTTCCATTGGTCAAAGTAGCTTTATTTAGTGCTGAAACTTGTATTTCAGACATGAGCTGATCGAGGTATAACTGAATTACACTGGAGAAAACTGGATCAGCAGCAGTAATTTCAACGCTGTCTTTCTCAGTTTTGAACATTACACTTTCATTAACCCTAACGATAACAGGTATTTTAGCAGTATCGCTTCTGGAATAAATACCATGGAGATAGAATACGGGTTTAGTGCCTGCATCTCCTTTTAAACCATCGACCCTAAGTTCGATTTCGTCATAGAAGCCCGGTTGAAGTGAGAAATTTCCAACGGTGATATTAGAATCCAACAGGTTTATTTCCTGCGGACCATTCCATTTGTAACTGACACTAATGGAGTCGTGGTGGCTTTTTAATTTCTTAAGTGAAGCTTCAAAATTTAAGGATGAAACGATCATACGGGCGCTATCCCATCTCATTGAATCTTTAGCTATCGCAGCCGATTTCAATCCAACAGCGGACACAGGCAACGAAAAGCTCTTATTATACGCTTGTATTCTAACCCCTAAAGTGGAACTACCTGAAGTTGCACTCGTTGAGGTACTTTTCTGACATGCCGAGAAGCCTAAGGCCAATGCTATCAATCCTACCGAAAATCCTAATCTTGCATTTTTCATGGACATATGGATAATTATATTAATAAATACAATTGAAGAACGAAATAACTCCAAACGATATTGTAAGAAACAACCTTTTATATTACCTTACTTTGCTTAATAATTCCCAATTCATTGGATGACAGTAAGATCAAAACACGGCCTTTGAAGTTCATATTCTTTATAACTAATGCAAAGTGTCGTTTTATCAGTCGGCCACATGAACATCAAAGTTCTTTGATGAAAACAGGAGAATGAAAATCAGGCAAAAAATCAATATAGTCAAACAAAAAACATGATCTTCGCAATCTCAATTGGAGACAAGACATGGCACAAAACAAATTCAGAAAAATATTTTTCGGCTATGCTGCATTGCCCATCTGGCTGGCTTTGGCAACTTATGGATTAACTGAACTCTTTAGCCGATATCCCGGACTTACAGAAACCGTTTATTCCCAGACCATTTATCCGTTATTTGCCTTCCTGCTCTCATTCCTTAGCAAATTGGTTTCATTTTCGCTCGATGATGCTTTTTATGGACTACTGGCTGTCTTTTTTATTGTTATTTTGCTCTTAACCATCTTCAAAAAAATAAGAATTGGCAGACTTCTCCTTCTACTGGTTCAAACATTTGCACTGACCTATACCCTGTTCTATTGTTTCTGGGGGTTTAATTATTACCAGACAGGCTTTAACAGCAGACTTCAGATCACTAAGTCAAAACCCGACAGCCTTCAGTTTGTCCGGGTTTTCGAACACCTGATTGATCAGACCAATGAATCATACTGCACCTTTGAAAAAATGAAGCATGCTTCCATTGACTCCTTGGTCGAAACATCCTACAAGAAAAATGCTGCATTTCTGAAAATTCACTATCCACAAGGAACCCGCCGCACTAAACCGATTACTCTGAGCAACTTCTTTGCAAAAGCTTCTATTGCAGGGTATTACGGGCCTTTCTTCAGCGAGGTGCATCTGAACGACAGTCTGCTTGCCATTGAATATCCACAGGTCATGGCTCACGAATTTGCCCACCAGTTTGGCATTACCAGTGAAGCTGAAGCTAACTTTTACAGTTGGCTGATCTGTTCACAAAGTGATTCGAAATACCTTCAATACAGTGCCAACATCAGTATGCTCGACTATTTTTTATCCCAGGGAAAACAACTCCGCAAATTTCCAGACCTGGTGCACCGGATCAGTAAACCGGTAATCGAAGACATCCGTAAAGTGCAAAAACATTGGGAAGCACTCCGTAGTGAAAAGATTGAAAAGGTAGCCGGAAAGGTGAACGATGTGTACCTGAAAACCAATAAAGTTGAAAAAGGGATTGAAGATTATTTCGGGGTCGTTCAGTTCATAATGGATTTTGAAACCGACTCTATATCACAAAATAGATTGATAAACCGGATTATTAAATAAGATTCAAAGTAGTCTACCCTTCAAAATGGCATATATGGATAAAGTCTTTTGTTTGATAATTATGATTCATAACGACACTTTTCGCTTCTTTAAGTCTGTTTTATTTTAGAAAATACAAGGAAATATCCTTCAAAAAGCTTAAATTGCATAGAATCCTTAATAAGTTGCAATGAAAAGGCTTTTACTAAATCCAAAACAATGGTTATGGTATCTCTTCCTTATCATTTCCATCACTTCCTTTGCACAAAAGAAAAATATATACATTGCCAATGACGACCACACAGATTATATGTGGGAAGGTAATGAAGAACAATACAAGACTGTTTTTATTGAAATGTTGGATCATTACATGAATTTGAATGACAGCACTTCAAATCTGGATGTTGATTATCAGAATAAATGGAATTGTGATGGAAATTATTGGCTTTGGGTTTATGAGAACAATAAAACTTCAACTGAATTTCAACGATTAATTAGTCAGGTAAAAGACGGAAAAATATCTGTTCCGTTTAATGCATTGGTTTCATGTTATGGAGGAAACCCTGCAGAGGCTTTATTACGAGGAATGTACTATGCCGGCTCATTGGAACGTAAATATGGACTGACCTTTGACCTTGTGGCTGCCATGGAAAATCAAGTCCTTCCATTTGGATTATCTTCACTGTGGGCAGGTGCCGGTGCAAAATATAGCTGGCGTGGTGTGTGCAACTGTGCAACTAAAGCAACCGGACTTACCAATCGAACGCACGAAATATACTGGTATAAAGGTGCAGATGACAGCAAAATTTTAATGAAATGGTATTCCATTAATGGAACAAACAGCCAATCTCTTGGTGGGTATGCAGAAGCATTTAATCCGACCGTTGCAGTAGATGCATGCGATTCAAAATGTAACACTACCAAATATCCATATAACATTGCCGGTGCGTTTGGTAAAGGATGGGACTATTTAGAGAACCTATATGATGCTTTTCCTACCATTGCCCAAAATAAAACAGACAGCACGCGGCAGGTAATTGTTTCTAATGAATCTGATTTTTTCAAAGATTTTGAGACAACTTACGGGACGGAACTTCCTTCCGAATCGGTATCCTATGGTAACGAGTGGGATACTTACTGTACGTCAATGGCCGAAGTATCGGCTCGTGTAAAGCGATCGGTGGAGAAACTTAGAGCTGCAGAAGCCATGGCCACATTGGTTAAACTCAATGATCCTACATTTGACAGCGATTTGGATTTGGCTAAAAGAACCGCATGGATTTCAATGGGACTCTATTGGGAACATGACTGGACGGGTGACGGTAGAATTACCCGGGATGATCGAGCAGCCTGGCAACGGAAAATAGAAGGTCAGATTACTTCATATGTTGATACACTATACAACCGATCTTTAAGAAAACTGGGAACCTTAATTAACTTTACAGGTAACACTTCCAGATTCTTTGCATTTAATCCATTAAGCTGGACAAGGACAGATATTTGTGATTTCCCTTACAGTGGTTCTTCTCAAGTTCATGTAACTGAAGTAAAAACTGGTGTTGAGGTTCCTTCACAAATGGTAAACATAAATGGTACTCAATATATCCGGATACTTGCCACTAATGTTCCTTCGGTAGGGTATAAAGTTTATCAAATACTCCCGGGACCATCTGCATTTACAGAAAGTGCGGCAACTGTTTCGGGAAATACAATAGAAAACAGCATGTACAGGATTACTTTTACTAAGCAGGGTGTAATTTTAAGCCTTATTGACAAACAAAACAATTCAAGAGAATGTGTAGCTAATATTGGAGGGAAATACATGAACGATTTGGGTTCAGGCTCTGATAATAGCGGAACCTATACTGTTGAGAATTCCGGACCGGTATCTGTGACATTGGCTGCAACTGGAAGCACTCCATTAAAACATATATCAAGAATAACGGTCTTTAAAGACATTGCCCGCATCGAAATCAACAATCAAATCACCCAAAACTTCTCAGATGTTTATACCTGGGCATTTTCATATAATATTGCATCTCCAACCTTGTACCATGAAGAAGTTGGTGCTGTTTTAAAAGCAAAGCTAACTACCGCCGGAGGAAATTATTCACCTGTAAACGCACGTTACGACTGGCTTACTCTAAATCATTTTGCCGATATCAATGAAAGTAATTATGGCATTACACTTTCCAATGCTGATTGTTATTTTATGAAATATGGCAATAGCACTCCTGGTAGTTTAGATACCTCAACTCCGCAGATCTCTGTCCTGGCTGGTGGACAAACTGATGGAATAAATCTGGGGATTAGAAATCAGGGTGGAGATTCGATTTTTACGCAACGTTTTGCAATTGGGACACATTCAAATTCATTTAATGCAACCTTATCCATGAAGTTCTCAATGGAACATCAGAATCCTTTGATCGGCGGAAAAGTTCTCACTGGATCTTTCTATCCTGAAACAGAATATTCTTTTCTTACTGTTTCTGACCCAAACGTTTTATTATGGAGCGTTAAGCCAGCTGAGGATGATATTTCGTCAGGAGTGGTGACCCGGTTATGGAATCTAAGTGATAATAATTCACAAGGATATATTCATTTTTCCGACAGTATTATTGAAGCGAAAGAAATTACCCACGTGGAAACGGATTTAAGTGATGCCGGAATTATCAATCGGGATTTGCAGGCAAATATTGGTCATAACCAAATTAAAAGCTTCAGAAGTAAGCTGGTGCATAGTATTATTTCAGTAACCGGGTTAAAGCTTACTCTAGATTCTATTTCTATAAAAGTGGACAGTATAAAGCAACTTGTAGCAATTGTTTCGCCTGTAAATGCAAGCAATAAAACAATAATCTGGAATTCAAGTAATAATTCAATTGCAACAGTTACAAATTCAGGTGTCGTAGAAGGTCTTTCAATGGGGAGAACAACAGTTACTGCATCATCAACAGAAGGTAATTTCACAGCAACAATTAATATTACTGTTTCACAAGATACTAACCTTGTTCATGAAACGTTAGCCCAATCAATAGAGGTTTATCCAAATCCGGCCACAAACTCGGTAACAATCAAGAACCTTCCTGCAAATTCTTCCATTAAAGTTTTTGATTTTCTAGGAAGGATAGTTTTAATTCCTATTACCAAAAATACAATTGATGTTTCAGGTCTCAGAAGTGGAGCCTATCTGGTTCAAATTGTTTATAAAAACACAACAATTGATAAATTGCTAATTAAAAAGTAGTAATTTAAAACCTGATAATTGTTAAGGACAAAGTGGTTTATTCTAAAAAATCAATTAGCCATTTTTGTTTTTATCAGAACCTTTTAACGTATGCTATTCCATAACTGTATCGAAATTTCCTTTCCTTTATATGAGGTTTAAAACTTTTCTAAAACTCTCATCCTATATGAAACTTGTCCCCATTTATGCCGGCTATTTTTCTTGTGACGGAGGCGCTCTTTTTGGCGTCATTCCCAAGCCGCTATGGTCTAAAGCCTATCCTGCAGACGCAAATAATGTAACGAAACTTACGATGCGATGCCTGATGGTCGATATTGGTGAACACAGAATACTGATCGAAGCCGGAGTAGGCAATCATTATTCGGAGAAAGTGCGTCAAAACAACGGTCACGAAGAAACGGATGTAATCGTAAATTCACTTGCGCAGAAAGGTTATCTGCCGGAAGACATTACCGACGTGCTGTTTACTCATTTGCATTGGGATCATTGCAATGGCGCGGTGCTCAGTGAAAATGGCAAATACAGGCTTCAGTTTCCCAATGCTACCCACTGGTGCAGCCAAAAGCAATGGGAGCATTCCAAAATCTCGAATATCCGTGAGCGCGCAGCTTATTATCCCAAAATCCTCAACTTTCTGAAGTCGGAAGCAAACATGCAACTCGTAAAGGATAATTGCGACCTGTTTCCCGGAATCTCAGTCCGCATGTTTGATGGACACACCCCCGGACAGATGATCCCTTTTATCGTTTCCGAAAGGAAAACCTATGTTTATATGGCCGACCTGATTCCAACTGCTGCAAATATCCCCATTGTCTGGCTGGCAGCCTACGATTTATACCCGGTAACTGCCATGGAAGAAAAAGAGAGCTTTCTAAAGGAAGCAGTCGAAAAGGAATATATCCTGTTCTTTGAACACGATCTTTATACTGAGTGTGCAACTGTTGAATGGACAGAAAAAGGGCCGAAAGTTCAGGAAAAGTTCAATCTCTAATAATTAGCGATATAATCCATTGCAACCTTCAAATTGCCTATCTGAATATTAGGTTTGAAGTAATAGGATTCTGGTGCCATTGCAACAACAAAAAGCTCTTCAATTTTCAAATCTTGCATTGCGGTGTAAGTACCTCTCGTAAGTTCAGGTGAAAGCGTTGCCTTACACTCAAATGCCATGGTCTTATTTCCTTTCGTGAGCAGTAGGTCTATTTCATTGCCTGTGGTTGTTCTATAAAACCAAGGTTGCCATTCGGGAGCTGAATTAATGATATTTTCAATTACATAACCTTCCCATGAGTATCCATAACCCGGATGCCCAAGTAATTGGTTAATAGTTGAAACATCAAGCAATGAATGCAAGATACCACTATCACGAATATAGACTTTGGGCGATTTATTTATTCGCTTATTTAAATTGGAGGTATAGGGTTGTAGTGTTCTTGTTATAAATGATTTTTCAAAAAAGTCAATGTAATTTCTGACAGTATGATAATTTACTCCCAAAGAACCTCCAAACTGACTGTTATTCAGCAACTGTCCATTATTATTTGCCAACATTTGCATAAGTCGTTGAATGGTCAATAAAGGAATTGAATTTCCGGATAAAACCAAATCACGCTCAAGATAGGATTGGATATATTGTTTTCTCCAGATTTCACTGAACCGATCACTCTCTGCCAAATATGATAATGGGAAACCACCTCTTATCCAATGTCTGATCATCGTTCCATCCTCCTTATCATCAATTTCTGAAAACATAAAGGGGCTTAGCTCAACATAACCAATACGACCGGCAAGCGATTCTGCACTTTTATTCACCAACTCACGTGAGGCAAATCCTAACAAAAGAATCTGTCCGTTGCGTCGATCTTTATCAACAATACTTCTTAATTCAGGAAAAAGATTTGGCATCAATTGAGCCTCATCGAAGCAAACCGTTGTCCCTTTATTCAGATTAAAGAACAGACCTAAATCGTTAAGCTTTGATCGGTCAGATGGTTCTTCAAGATCTATGAACAAAAAATCAGGTATATCTCGCCCAATTTCTTTAGCAAGTGTAGATTTTCCACTCTGTCGTGGACCAAGAATTGCAACTACCGGGAACAACTGCATATACTCTGTAATCAGAGATTTAGCAGATCGATTAATATAAACTTGCATTTTAGAATATCATTTTCTAATTTGCAAGTTTAGTAATTAATCCTCAAACAATCAAATATTTGCCAGATTACTTACCAAGTTACTCAAAGCATACAGAGCGGATGACTCAACATCACCCGCTCTGTTTATTTTTGCATCAAGAAATGCCTGTTACGACAATACTGCCATGGCAGCCCCGATTAGATTGGCATTATCCAACCTCGAAATCTGGACGGTCTTATCGCCCATGCCCAGTTCAGAAAGTAATTCTTTCAAACAGGTATTGACCAACTCAACATATGAGGTGTTTCCGGTCTTTACTTTGCTCCAGAATAAACTTCCTTCGGCTAACACTTGAATAGTCTTTACGGCAGGATTAGCTGAGTGCAGGTTCAGAACCAACCCTGTTATGGATGCAGCAACCAGTTTGGCTGATCGTTCATAAATATGGAAAGCCACTTCTGAATATTCAGGTTTATAGCTTTCCGGGTTATTCATCATCCGGCTCAGATCAGCTGCATCCAGATCCACATCAAGGTGATCGTTAGGAAATGCAGCACGAAATACCCGTCCCAGGTACATTCCAGATATGGCCTTTTCGAAACGCTGGAATCCGGTATTGTTCGAATTGTCATCCACAATGGTATCAAACACTGTCAGGTGAGGAGGATTAAAATTACCCGATTCAAGATTAACAGGAGTTTCTCCGCTCCAACCCTTCAAGCCTGCCAACTTTGGAATGTATTCCGATGGGAAAAAAGTAGCCATATTGGTTCCTGTCCCCACGATCAGTCCAATATAGGAATCGTAACCCGGATTGAGCAATCCGGCAAAAAGACTTGTAATCGTATCATTTACAACGGCAATCTTGCCAAATTCCACGGGTGTATTCTCATTGAGATATTCAACCAGGGTTTTGCCTATAGGCTCCCCAACCATACCATCAATATTCACTCCTTTGGTCCAGGTAATCAGTTCCGCATCACCATCGGTAAGCGAAGAAGCCGGATAGGAGAAACAATACCCGATAGGAGAGTTTTCCTTCAGGTCTAGTTTATTGATTATTTCTGCCTGCGAACTATATAGATCCTCCTTTGTAAATCCTTCGGTTTTCATTTCTGTAATGTCTTTCTCAATCATTCCAGTAATTTTAGGCTCTTCGCCAACTGAAACAACGGCCGCACGAAAATTGGTGCCACCCAGATCAAAAACTGTAGCCTCGCCCTTAATCCCATCCTTGTTTGGATGGATATAGGTCGGTAAACACTTAATTTCCGTACCGTCTTCCTGAAGACCGGTTTCAATTTTTAGCCGAAGATTGTTTGCAATATCTAGTAACTGGCTGTTGGTTAATTCAAACTGATTATTCATGTTGGTATTATTTGATTATGTGGTTATACTGTTATAGTTGGCAATCCTCTTAATGCGTATGCCCTGTTTTTCAATCTTTAATAAATACTGAAATTGTTATCTAATAGTAATTTATATGTATCTTGCTACTCTACTTTTTATGAATTAATGTATTTAGTTCCTTTGTTGAAATAAATTTAGTCCATCCCTTTTGATTTAATCCGTGATGCAGAACCTTATCTCCACTCCATAACCGACCATGTAAATGAGTAGTCAGAGCAACAAATTCCGTATCATCGATATCAATATCTCTCAAAAGATCCTGAGTCTTTATTAGAACGTTCGAAGGAATTAAATTTGCATCAATAAATCTAATTTTAGAAGTAATAATTGCAATTGTTTTATTCAGTTCTGCATTTGTATAACCGCCTAACCGCCTTATTTTATCCCTGTGTTCCTCAAGTTCAAGCTGTAGTAAATCTGTGGAATAGAAATGCAAACGTGATTTGGGATGCAAAATTATGCGTGCAATCAGATTATTTGTATTCAGAACTGCACTAAAGGCAATATTTGTATCTACAACGATTCTCATTTAATTAATAAGGGTTTACGCTTTTCCCACCGCCCCTTTTTAATCTCATTAACCAGAGAATCTACCTCGGATTGTTTTGCTTTAGATTTACGCGTTACCTCTAGATATTGAAACCAATCGGCCATATCCTGAAGTTCATCAATATTGATGTCTCCAGGTAATCGAATAATAACTTCTCCTTTAGTCCTTTCAATAATCATATCGATACTTTTTACAAATATACAAAAAATAGAATCCGGTACTTTCAATTTGACCGATCTATTCATCTGCTTAACTGAAAGCATTAAATGAATGATTATCGGCCAAGCCTGAACGATAATTTCAGTAGAAATACATTGTAGGGCTTGTTATCGAATAAGCTGGCCAGGTCGCTGTGAAGATTAAAGTTTCCATCTGAAACCGACTGATTCCTTGTTTGTGACCATACCAGGTAGATTGTTGAGCCGGGCAGATACTCCCATCGGATCACCATGTTCGACAAAAAATCCTTCACATTAAAGTCGGGTTGATTAAAGTGGTACAATTCCTTGCCCAGCGAATCATAAATCGTGTATTGTGCTGCTGAAGGATCATACGAAATGTTGCTCCCGGTGAAGATGCTGAATCGGTCGTTATAATCATCAGCCCTGGCATTGGTAATCTTCTTGAATTCCGAATATTTGCCACTTGAAAGGAATGGCTGTCCCCAATACTGAATGCTCAGATCGGGTGTGATATTATAGTTAACCCTCAGTGATGCGCTCAGTGTCGTCTGGTTAATGCGGGCAAAAATATAGTCCGTCTGACCGCTATGCACCTGCTGATCGACGTATTGCATCCTGTCATTATTTGTTGAGAAATTGGGCGAAAGGGTAATCTTCAGGCTCTTGGATGGACGATAACCGAAAACGAGTCCGTAACTATTCAATTGTTTGGTGTCTTTGATATTTCCTCCTAATGTTGAATAATCCACCTCCGCTGTCAGCTTCTTCTGATCATTAGAACTCAATGAAAGTGAAATGCTTTTATTTCCCAAAATTTTAAGCGCCTGACCTCCCCGCAATTCAGTTGAAGAGAGTCCGTCTCCATTATAATTGATGATGAAATTGAAATTCCAGTAGTTTTTAAATTGTGTATTGGCATTCACGTTTCCACCCGGTCCGACCATATCGCGGTTAAAATTCCATTCGGTCCATTGGTTTAAATTCAGGTTCAGGTTTCTGAAAAAGGAAAAAGGCTCAAAAAAACGGTATCCTACCCAAACAACCTCAAGGATATCATCTGCCTGGCGCATATACCCCACGTCATTCAGTTCAAGACCCGGAGACTTCCAGGCTGTGGCGGCCAAAAATTTCAGTTTGCCTCCCATTTTACCCAGAAGGATCTTTCCCCCTTGTCCCGACAGGCTGGTCCGCGTCGAATCAAACCTCAGGTAGGTGGCATCAGGCCTCTGAAATCCATGCAACCATGATTTCTGCGTTTCAGTGATTGCTTTAGGGCTACCCTCCACCCGGCTGAAATACGAACTCAGATCAAATTCCCAGTCTTTATTATGCCATTTATGTACAAAATCAAAGCCGCCCGTGTAGGCATTTTTATGCAGATAATCCAGTTGCGTCTCAGTCAGGTTGCGGTTAACCGAAGTAAACATACCACCAAGGGTAGTATTGCCATGATCGAAATCCTTCTGAATACGCCCAATCGAATAGTTTGTAAATGGCTCAATCATCTCTGATCGTGGATTGTTACCGCTGATGTGTGCAAACTCTTCCGAAGTGATACTTTCGAGCACACCCACCGACAAACCGTCCTTTGTTTTCCCGGTTATCTTAGCCGCCCCCAGTATTCTTGTAAAATCATCCGCCTCCATATACTCCCCATCTGCCAGATCAGGAGTGTATTGCGGACGGCGTCCAATGCGTCTCGAATAAAACATGTTCTCGGAGGCCAGATCCCCATCCCCAAACATCAGCCCGTAACTCAGGATGTTTTTCCCCTCAATGAAGAATGGTCGTTTCTCCTGAAAGAACGTCTCATACGAAGTCAGGTTAACCTGCGAAGGGTCAGCCTCTACCTGCCCGAAATCAGGATTAATCGTAAAATCAAGGGTCAGGTTATTGGTTAGTCCCACTTTGCCATCCAGTCCGCCATCAAGTTGATTCTTTATTCCTGAAGCTTTAAACGGATTCCCCGGTTCTTTCCCATAACGGTCGGTTCGGGCAACGGCATAAGGAGTCAAATCAGCAACCTTTCTCGACTTGAGGTTCTTCAGGCCTTTCAGCTCACCATACTGCGATACCCAGCCCGGATTCTTCTTGGCAGCAGGTTGCCAAAGACTGGTTTCATGTTTTCTGAATAATATACGACCGACCTGCAGGCCCCAGGTTTGTTCGTTGTTTCCCTCAAAACGAAGCTGGGTAAGCGGGATACGCATTTCGGCATACCAACCTAGTTGATCGCGGCTCGTCTTTACCAGCCAGATCGGATCCCACGAATTGTCCTGATTATCGCCGTCGTTGCTTTGGATATAGTCATTTTTAATACCTGCAGCATTAACCATAAACGAAAAGGCCGTTCGCTTATCGAAATACGAATCGAACTGAACGGCAAGGATATCCCCATCTACCTCATCGCGGCGCGAAAGGCGTTGCACGATGCTGTCGGGATGAGTATCCCAGGCCTTGAATCCTACATAAATATAGTTTTCGTCCAACAGGATGGCAAATTCAGTCTTTTGGCTCGGCTTTTTCCCCTCCGAAGGTTCATACTGCGTAAAATCGTTTTGCCAGGTGGCTTTTGTCCACGCCGCTTCATCCAGTTTTCCGTCAATCGTTATGTCCGTCTTGCTGCACTCCCCTGCATAATATTCTTTTTTTGGTATATCCTGGGACATGACCTGTCCTGTACAAACAACAAGCAACAGGATCAGGAAAGAGAGTTTTGAATTCATAGATAAAATTGGGTTCAATAATAAAGACTCCTGAATTTGGATTTCGTTACAGATTTGATCTGTTTTTTCAGAAAAAGGTTTTGGGAAAAGACGCCGTATTTCCCTAACTGTCGCCTGTTGAGACTCCTTAATATTATTAAACGGTCAGTAACGGAGAGTCTGTTTAAGTATACCGTATGTATAAAATAAGAGTAGGATAAGTATACTTTATGTGTTCAGAAATACATATGGTACACACAAGGTATACTCAACGTATACACAAGGTATACACAAGGTGACAATTTATACCCGAGGGAAACTTACTTTAATAATACGAGAATCAGGATTAAGATATCTGAACACGATTATAGGATTACAGGATGGTCAGGATTAAAGCGATTAAAATAATCGCGGATATCAATAAATCAGTTAATCAAGTACAAATCCAACCTTTTTGGATCAGATCTCCTGCAATGCCTGATTCCAGGTATTGATCCTGGAGTGAGCAAATTCGACAGATTAGGCAGAAAATTATTTAATCGCATTTGTAGCAATTCGGGTCTTAATTTAGCAGCAATCTATTTATATTTGATCAGAAAAGTGATTCATCTATTCTCGCATTTAGTGTAACTAAAATCATTTCAATAACTTTCAGATAATGAAAACTCTCTTTGCATCAATATTAAGTTCCCTGCAACGCTGTAAAAAATGGATAGTGGTAGTTGCAGTAATTTATTGTCTTTCGTGTTTGACAGGAATTATATTGGTGCATACGGACAATTCATTTTCTCTTTCCTACCGGGATCAGATTGTTGGAAAGGCAGTTAGTAGTGATAAGGCATCAATTAATTATAATTCAGGCAACAGATTCACTGCTGCAGTGATTGATTTCAGCGGCAATCTGTTTGGTTCGGTCACACAAACAATTATTGGACTCAGTGTAGTTATTCCATTTTTAACGGTAAGCTACCAGGGATGGATTGGAGGGATCGTTTCAGTTGACGGGAATCATCAAAGCAGATTAAATAAGCTTAAGTCAGCATTGTATTATATCATTGTGTTGATTCTGCAATATATTCCCTATTCTCTGACGATTGGCTCTGGAATCAGGCTTGGAATAGAAACTTACAGGATGAATAAAAGTAATGGTCTGTTTCAATATCGGATTGACAAGGCCGGAATCAGAGATGTCCTGAATATGTATATGCTGTCAATACCCTTGTTTTTTATAGCGTCCTGCTTTGAGTTTTTAAGTCCATGGAATATCTAAAGGTCAATAATCAGAAAAGCATCTTTTTGAATTAAACCAATCACACATGATTGTGTTATATTCTAAAATTACCAATGGTTATGGAAACAAAATCTATAAAGCAAACAGTTAAGTTTGATGGTGATCCAACAGATGTTTACAACTTAATCATGGACGCAGAAAAACATTCGGCATTCAGCGGGGCCAATGTCATAATGAGTAAAGAGATAAACGGGAAATTCGATATTTTTGATGGCTACTGTCAGGGGTATAACATAGAATTGGTTGAAGGGAAGAAAATCGTTCAAGCCTGGCATTTCGCCGAAGACGGTTGGCCTGACGATCATTATTCGATCTGCACTTTTCTCTTTGAACCACTTGATAATAAAACCAAACTTACTTTTAGCCAGACAGATGTTCCGGCGCATAAGGTTGAGGAACTTAAAGAAGGATGGAAACAATACTACTGGGAACCAATGAAAGCTTATTTAAAGAATAAATAACTCCTGATTAATCTTTAAATCGGATAATCCGATGGATGAACTTTGATATTCAGAGAAACCTAAATGTTAACCAACTAATAGACTCAGAAAGGGAGATTGCCCAAATCAACATTTCCTCCACTCAGAATGATGCCTACTTTTCTCCCTTTTACCTCTACCTTACCTTCAAGAATTGCAGCAAGGGGAACTGCGGATGAAGGTTCGATGATTATTTTCATGCGTTCCCAGATCATACGCATAGCTTCTACTATTTTTTCTTCCGAAACGGTTACAATCTGGTCCACTTCGTTCAGTACAATCTGAAAAGTAAGACTACCCAGAGAGGTCAGCAGTCCATCTGCAATGGTTTTTGGGGCCACTGAGGGAAGAAGTGTTTTGGAGTAATACGACCGAAAAGCGTCATCGGCACCGGCAGGTTCAGCCGCAATAACCTTTACACCTGGCAATAAGGCTTTGGCTGAAAGGGCAGTTCCGCTCAATAATCCACCTCCACCAACAGGGGCCATCACAATGTCAAGGTGACCGATTTCTTCAATCAGTTCTTTGGCGGCGGTGCCTTGACCGCATATCACATTGAAATAATTGTAAGGATGAATTTCGGTAGCCCCGGTTTCCAATGCAACTTTCTTCAGTGTTGATTCCCGGGCTTCCAGTGTAGGAATACAGTATGTAATTTGAGCCCCATAGCCTGCAACGGCTATTTTCTTGATTTCAGGCGCGTTATCGGGCATCACTATATAGGCCGGAATACCCCTCATACGGGCTGCCAATGCTAAAGCAGCTGCATGATTGCCAGAGGAATGCGTGCAGACCCCGTTTCTGGCTTCTTCTTCACTAAGTGAGAATACTGAATTACATGCTCCCCTGAACTTGAAAGCGCCTACTTTCTGTAGATTTTCACATTTAAAAAACAGTTCGCCACCAACAATCCGGTTAATGCTTTGGGAACTAAAAACCGGAGTGTGATGAATATAGGGGCGAATACGTTCGTGCGCTATTTCAATGTCAGAAAAGGTTGGCAGCAGGTTTGTCATTTGTTGATAAAATATAATTCGATGTAAGTAACAAACAAAATGGCAAATGACAAAGATGAAAATCAAAATTTCACGTACAATATGGAATTTTATAACGTCATGAATTCATGCAATAGAATTCAATCGATAAATTTTGAATAACAAAACAATATTCATATTTTTGAAATAAACATCCTAAAAATGAGGGTTGTTAGTTATTCGCGGATTCATGATTTTTACGAACGTCAGCCTGCTGCAGAAATTACACTTCAGGATTGGTATCATAGAACAAAGAAAGCGGAATGGCACACTATAACCGACATTCGGAAGATGTTTGGAACTGTTGATTATGTAGGAAATAACCGATATATATTCAATATCAAGGGAAATCATTACAGGATAGTGGCAATTATCATTTTTGCTTCTCAAAAGGTTTACATCCGATTCATAGGAACCCATCCCGAATATGAGAAGATTGATTGCAGAACAATTTAAATGAATTCAGTATGACAGAAATAAAGAATGAAATTCAGTATAAGAAATCTCTCGACCGGGTTGAAGAACTTCTTCTGGTTGTTGGAAATGAGACTTCACCCAATGATCAAAATTTTATCGAACTTGATCTTATTTCCGATTTGGTGGCTGAATACGAGGAAAAATATCATCCTATTCCCAAACCTCCTTTGGCTGCCATTATACGACTCCGCATGGCAGAAATGAATATTTCACAAAAGGGTTTAGCTGAGTTGCTTGGTGTGAGCCCGAGCCGTGTTAGCGAGTACCTTAATGGTAAAAGCGAACCCACCTTAAAAGTGGCCAGATTACTGCATCAGAAACTCGATATTGATCCGGAGATTATTCTGGCTTAACGGATGAAGAATGTCCAACTTGCAGAGTTAATCTCTTAAAACACTGCACATCCCTAACTGTTTTACAGATGCTGAAACAAGTTCAGCATGACGCTACGATCAATAACATCTAGTAAAATACAACCCTTAACTCTTACAGTCCGGCAACGAGTTCTTTCAAGATCAGCGTCATATTGGGCTCAGCTTTCATGGCTACTTCCTGCACTTCTTCGTGTGAGATCTCAACGATATGACCAGGCACACCACTGTCGGTTACAATGGAGATTCCGAAAACAGTCATTTCCATATGTCGTGCAACAATGACTTCAGGAACGGTAGACATCCCAACCAGGTCAGCACCCAAATGACGGAACATCAGGTATTCGGCCGGTGTTTCAAAAGTTGGACCAGATACCCCTACATAAACACCTTCCTTAACTGTGATGCCGTTTTTCAGTGCTATGGCTTTAGCTTTATTCCGCAGGTGGAGGTCGTAAGATTTACTCATATCTGGGAAACGTGTGCCGAGTTCATTCATGTTTTTCCCGCGCAAAGGATGTTCAGGAAACATATTGATATGGTCGGAAATAATGATGATATCGCCAACCTTGTATCCTGGATTCAGTCCGCCGGATGCATTTGAAACGAATAAAGTATTTATGCCCATCATTTTCATCACACGAACAGGGAATGTCACTTCCTTCATCGAATAACCCTCGTAGAAATGGAATCGGCCTTGCATGGCAAGTACCGTTTTACCGCCCAGTTTCCCAAAGATCAGTTTTCCCGAATGTCCCTCAACAGTTGAAACAGGGAAATCAGGAATCTCGCTGTAGGGTATTGTCAGCTCAATTTCAATTTCATTGACCAGACCACCAAGACCGGAACCTAAGATTATTCCGGCATTAATTGGCCTTTTTACTTTTTCGTTTATGAAGGTCGCGGTTGCTTTTATTTTCTCTAACATAGGTTACTATTTTTTCGTCAAAATTCTTTCCTTCACTATCCAGAAATTTAATTTTCAGGGGTATATAAAACAGAATTGCTTTCATGGAATCAGACAGATCCATATCTTTTAATCGCATTGAATCCTTCTCTGTGGTTATGATTATCTTCTTTTCTGAATCAATAGAGGCAAACTTTTGTTCTATTTGCTGAATGTTTAAAGCACTAAAATTATGATGATCCGGGTATTTCAGATCAGTAATATCTTCGGTAAAAGTACTGAGGTATTTGTGCAGATGTTCAGGGTTAACTATTCCGGTAACGAGCAAAACACTAACTCTGTCTGATGCCAACTTGGGAGTATCGATCGCCATTTCAGGAAAAACAGGACTAAGCGGCTGATAAACCATAGTAGTAAAAAATAGATTCTGATAGGGGCGCAGGTTTACATCTTTCATGATAATCCGGCGGGTGATTGGAGAAATCTCCTGAGGACACTTGGTATAAATAATCACATTGGCACGGCGCATTTGCCAGCTTGGTTCACGTAACCGGCCAACAGGCATTAACTGGTCCTGGTCGATCGGACGGTTAAAATCGATAAGCAGAATATTGATTCCGGCACTGACACTGCGGTGCTGAAAGGCATCATCAAGCAGAATCACATCGGGTAGATGAGCTGCCTCCTGAACCTGTATCTTTTTAATGGCATGCACACGTTTTTCATCCACGATTACCTGAACATCACTGAACTTTCTTTTGATCTGCAAGGGTTCATCACCAACTGCCGTTGCCAGCGAACCGACTTCAACTTCCTGGTATCCCTTTGTTTTCCGCTTGTAACCACGGCTGATCGTTGTAATGATGAATTGCTTCCGAAGCAGCTCAACCAGATATTCGGTATGAGGAGTCTTTCCTGTTCCGCCAACGGTAATATTACCAATTGAGATAACCGGTATTTCGAATTCAGTAGATTGCAATATTTTATAATCGTACAGAAAGTTTCGTATCGATATAATTAACCCGTAAATAGCAGAAATGGGATATAAAAGAAATTTGAACATCTTGGCTTTTCAGAATAATAGAATTCGCTACGAAAATAGGAAAATTTGAGGAGGGAAACGAATTATCACCTTAATATCGTTTTGTTTGTTAACCTTGTAAAGGAATTGAACATGATTATGAATAGAGATTCAATAGTTGATTTACAGCAAATTCAGCGCATTTTTAAAGTACGCGTTCACTAATAGATAGCTTTTTTTAGTATTGGTGATCCGGTATCTTTTTTTTAATATTTCTTCAGGGCGAGCCTTCTTAATTTCCTTCAGTAAATGTAAATAATAACTGTAAGCCAGGTAGACACCCAACCGGACTTGCTTTTTCAACTGACGAATACCTTCCATCGATTCCAAAAAGTCCTTTTCAATCTCTGCTTCCAGCTGTTTTTTATTTTCTTCTGTAAAATTATTAAAATCAATGTCTTTGAAATAGGTACGTCCTTTTCCATTGTAATCTTCATGGACATCGCGTAAAAAGTTTACCTTCTGAAAGGCTTCACCAAGTTTACGGGCAGGAATAACAAGCTGGTCATATTTTTCGGGTTCGTTGAAATAGAAAACACGCAGGCACATCAGACCAACCACTTCAGCCGAGCCATAGATATAAGTTTTAAGCAATTCGGGGGAATATATATTGTTGTTCAGGTCCATTTCCATACTCAACAAAAAGGCTTCAACCAATTCCAAATCAATATGATATTTCCGGACGGCCATCTGAAAGCTGTCGATGATAGGGTTGATGCTGAATTTACGCTCGATAGCTTTAAATGTTTCCTGCTTGAATTCCTTGAAGATGGTTTGCTGGTCCTGCTCAAAAAATGTATCTACAATTTCGTCGGCATACCGGACAAATCCATATATGCTGTATATTCCTTCGCGAAATTTCGGACTCAGTACACGCACTCCCATGGAAAAGGATGTACTGTAATTACGAGTCGTTATCCTACTACAGTCGAGATTATTTTTTCTATACAATTCCATTGTCCTGAAGTATTCTTTCGGTTACCAATCGTGAACTGATTACTGTCATCGGAAGACCAGTTCCGGGAACAGTTGATGCGCCAACGTAATAGATATTTTTGAATTTCTCATCCTTATTTTTGGGTCTGAAACCTCCAACCTGATTCAGGTCATGAGCCAATCCAAGACCACTTCCCCGATACAAGCCAAACATGTTCTGCCAGTGTTCAGGATTTAAAACAACCTTGACCTCAGTATGTTTATGAAAATCGAAGCCGGTACGGTCACTCAAATCCTGTATAATATTGTCTGCAATCTCTTTATCATCGCTCCAGTCCGTTTTGTAGCGCAAATCGGGAACCGGACAAAGTATAAAGATACACTCTTTTCCGGGAGGAGCATAATCAGGATTGTGCATTGATTGAATATTGACGTAATAATAGGGTTTGTCAAGCTTAATCTTGTTCTTAAAAATCTTCCCTGCATATTCTCTGAAATTTCTTCTCAGGAAATAATTGTGGTGATACATATCCGGGACTTTAACATCCAGTCCAAGGTATATAGTAAGCGGTGCCAAAGTCCATTTTTTCTGATCAAGCTTTTTATCTGAAAATGCAGGTCGCTTCATTACAGCACCACGAAACCATGCAGCATCAGCGTTTACTACATACTGATCAGCCTTCCATTCTTTACCTGAACTATCCACAAATGAACTGATCTTACTGTTATCTTCTGTAAAACTTGTAATTTCTGTATTATAAAGTATCTGAACACCAAACTTATCCAATTCGGAAAGAATTCCTTCCACAATTTTGTACATTCCACCTTTTACATTGTAATAGCCATCATGAACCATTTCAGTATAGTTCAGGAGTGTATAAACTGCCGGTGTGTCATAGGGAGTGGCTCCAAGGAAAAATCCCACCAATGAGAAAATGACTTTAACTTCAAAGGATTCAAAATTGCGTTCCATCTCCTGCCACATAGAATAGAACATTTTCGGAGCGTGCTTAATTGGAACGGTTGTCAGTTTCAGCAAATACTGAGTCAGTGAATCGAAATTACGTTGAATCACAATATTTTCGGTATCGTGAAACAATTGACCGGCAGCCTTCAGAAACTTATTTATTTTCTTCTCAAAGTCAGGTTCTATATCCTGAAATTCAAGAGCAAGCTTTTTCAGATCTTTATAAATTAGATAGCTTTTCTGGTCTCCTTCGAAGTGAACTGAATATAGTGGATCGAGTTCAACAAATTCAAAGGGCATTTTAATGTTACAATAACTTATTAATTCCTGAAATTCATAACTCATACTGAAAAAGGTTGGGGCCATGTCAAACTTAAAACCATCCTTTTCAAGAAGGTTAAGTCTGCCTCCGGCATGATGGTATTTTTCAACCATCTCCACTCTGTAGCCTTTGCTTGCCAATCGAAGGGCTGTGGCTAATCCTCCAAGGCCAGTCCCTATTATTAACACCTTTTTCTGCATCTGTTTAATTTATTCTCCATACACTTAAACAAAGTAAACGTAAAATGTTTTATTAAATTACGAAATTATTATTGGAAAGCTTATTGTTTTGCATAAATTTATTGAACTATGTCAAAAGCAATTATAATCGGTTCAGGAATTGCCGGGCTCGCAACTGCTATCCGGCTTGCCCGTCAGGGAATTATTGTCGATATCTATGAAGCATCAGGAAAGGCAGGTGGAAAGATTTCGGAACTAAATAGTAATGGGTTTAGGTTCGATGGCGGTCCATCATTGCTAACCTTGCCGGAATTGCTGCTCGAACTACTCGATGATGATCTTCAATTTCCGATCCAAAAGCTTGAAATCATTACCAAATATTTTTATCCGGATGGCACTCAGGTAATGGCATACAACGATGTCATTAAGTTGTCACAAGAGGTTGAAGAAAAATTAAAAGTCCCGGCAAGTATGGTGACTAGCTATCTTAAAAAGGCAGCAACCGTTTTTGATCTGACTGCCGATCTGTTTATTTTTGGATCCTTTCATCGCATCAAGAATCTTATGAACCTGAAATCGCTAAAAACATTGTTGTATTTCCGCAAGCTTCAGGCTTTCAAAAGTCTTCACGAATTCAACGTACACGAATTGGCCGATAAAAGACTGGTTCAGTTGTTTGACCGTTATGCAACTTATAATGGCAGTGATCCTTATCAGACTCCCGCAACATTAAGTGTTATTTCTCATCTGGAGCATAACCTGGGGGCTTATATTCCTGACAGAGGGATGTATCAGATTACAGAATCTTTGATCGAACAGGCAAAACGGCTCGGAGTACGTTTTCATTTTTGTGAACCAGTACGTAAAGTTGAAACACATGCAGGAAAAGTTACCGGTGTCTGGACCGATAGCGGATATATTCCGTCTGATATTGTAATCAGCGATGTGGATATTCATCATTTTTATTCAACACTTTTGCCTGAAAGTAAACGGTTGGCAAAGATTAATAAAGAAGAACGTTCTTCTTCGGCCTTAATTTTTTATTGGGGTATGAAAGGTGAATCTCCTGAACTAGATATACACAATATCTTCTTCAGCTCCGATTATCATCAGGAATTCAGACATTTGTTTGAAATAAAGGATGTGTACAAAGATCCGACAATCTATATTTACATTAGCAGCAAATACAACCCTACTGATGCACCGGAAGGTACTGAGAATTGGTTTGTGATGATTAATGTACCTGCAGATACGGGCCAAAGCTGGGATGAATTCATTAGAAACTCCCGGGTCAATATTCTAAATAAACTTGAAAGCATGCTGGGTAATAAGATTGCCGACAGAGTAATAAGCGAAGAAGTCCTTTCGCCCCCTGAAATTTGTAAACAAACTGGTTCTGTGAACGGTTCTATTTACGGAAGCAGTTCAAACAGCCGGTATGCTTCATTTAACCGTCATGCCAATTTCAGGAAAGATATAGAAGGTTTATATTTCGTTGGAGGGAGTGTACATCCGGGGGGAGGAATTCCGTTGTGTTTATCCTCAGCACGAATTGTGGAAGGATTAGTTAAGGAACAATTATTAAAGCATAATTAATGAAGGATTTGCTAAATATTAGAGTTGTCAGAATCAGTATTTGGATATGGTACCTGGTTGGAATTGCCGGGTTCCTGATTCATCCTTTGCGACCGCTATTTCAGCAACTGACTCCTTATGGGATGGTAATGGCTGCCGTTTTGCTTTTGTATTTTCAGGAGCCTAAAAGCCTTAAAAACTGGATCGTATTTGCTGCTATTGCTTTGGTTGGCTTTATTGCTGAATTGATTGGAGTGAATACTCAACGACTGTTTGGAGTCTATACTTACGGAGATACACTGGGACTTAAGTTATGGAATACTCCGATTATTATAAGTCTCAACTGGTTGGTTTTGATTTACTGCATTGCCGCATTATCAAAGAATATTCGTGACAACTGGTATTTTCCTGTAATTGGCGCTGCCACGATGGTCGCTTTCGATTGGATTATGGAACCGGTTGCCATTGCGACAGGAATGTGGAACTGGGGCGGGCAGGAAATACCACTTAAGAATTACATCGATTGGTTCCTGATCTCCGGCTTTATGTTTTTAATGATTCGAATCCTGAAAATTGAAATCAATAACCGTATTGCAGTCGTACTTATTGCCATGCAGCTTGTCTTCTTTTTAACATTGAATCTTCTAATCCGAACTATGCTATGGAACTTCTGATTGCGTTAATTATTATTTCATTGTGGTATATCCATCTGACATATTTATTTGCTGTTACAGATGCACAGATCTCTTCTCCAATGATGATTGTTCTTATCGCCATTATTAAGTTGCACAAGTTTAAACCCCAGAAAATATGATTAAAGCTCAACACCATAAATTGTATATCTGGTTTTTTAGGAAATTCTTTGGAACCTTACGAATGATCCATTTCAGAAAACTCACCATCATTTCGAATGTCATTATTCCTGAAAATCAATCGGTGCTTTTATTTCAAAACCATTTTAGCTGGTGGGATGGCTACTGGTCCGATTTGCTCAGTAAACGTGTTTTAAAACGAAAGTTTCATGTGATGATGCTGGAAGACCAACTCCGGAAAAGGATGTTCCTTGTCCGATGTGGAGTTTTTTCAATACAAAAGAACAATCGTGATTTTTTAAACTCATTAAATTATGCTTCTGAGATACTAAAGGATCCTGGCAACTTAGTAACAATTTATCCAACAGGGATAATGCTCACACAACATCAGCAGATCGTTGAATTTCAGAAAGGAATTAACCGTATCATTGAAGGTCAAACCGAACATTTTGCTATTGTATTGGCTGTCTTTCTGGTCGATTACTTTGGTTTTGCACGTCCTGAAATCCGCATTTACCTTAAGAATTATTCCGGAGAAAGAAACGTTGCGGCACTTGAAAAAGCATATCATTCCTTTTATCAATTGTGTATTACCAAACAAACTGAATGATGGAAGTTCTGGCCTGGTTTATATTGATTTTTCTGGCTCTGCGGACATTTATTTCATTGGTTAATCTTTTGTCCGGATTGCATCTTCCGGATAAAATACCTATGGAATTCCCCAAAGTTTCTCTGTTGATTCCGGCAAGAAATGAGGAAGCTGTGATCGGTGGTTTACTGGAGAGTCTTGAAAAGTTGGATTATCCTGATTTCGAGGTGATCGTTTGTAATGATCATTCTTCAGATAACACGGTTGAAATATTAAATTGGTTTACCGGGGAGAACGATCACTTCCATTGGTTTTTAGGAGATAACCTACCAAAAGATTGGCTGGGCAAAAACTTTGCCTGTCATCAACTGGCAAAAAAGGCAAGCGGAAAATACCTTATTTTCCTTGATGCAGACGTTGAATTAAGTAAGGATTCCATCAGCAAAGCGGTGGACTTTTTTCAAGGAAAGCGATTATCACTTTTATCAGTTTTCCCGCAGCAACGAATGGAATCCTTTGCTGAACAAATAACTGTACCCGTAATGAACTGGATACTGCAAAGTTTACTTCCCATGATATTGGTGCAGAAAACCAGTTTCCCCTCCTTGTCGGCAGCAAACGGCCAGTTCATGATGTTTGATGCAGAGAATTACCATATTAATCAATGGCATTCGAAAGTAAGAAATCAGAATGTAGAGGACATCAGGCTGGCACGAATGATCAAGGCTGAAGGTTTAAAAACCGCAGTCCTGTTGGGGAATAAAGATATATTATGCCGAATGTACCAACATTTCGATGAAGCCATTGCAGGGTTTTCACGTAATATTCATGAGTATTTTGGTGGACTAAGATCAATTATGACAGTCTTTTGGTTTGTTGTTTGTTTAGGACCAATAATAGTTTGGGCAGCTTTGGGCTGGCCTTATTTAGGAATATTCACAGGCCTGGTTATGATTAACCGAATTATGGTGGCAGGAACCAGTCGTCAAAATATAATAGGGTCAGTTTTGCTTCATCCCTTGCAGATGATTAGTTTTACAGCTATCATTTTTTACAATATCTACCGAAGAATTAAAAAAGAAACCGAATGGAAGGGACGAAAAATAAGGTTTTAGGCCTGATCATTCTGTTGGTTTTCCCCATACTGATGGCAACGGCACAAAAAAAGGATCTGGCTTATTACCAGTGTGCTTTTTTTGAAAGCTACCAGTTAGGTAATATGACACCGTGGCCTGTATTGATTGCCGAAATGGAGAAAAACAAATCTGCTGATCTTGCCTGGCAAACCGAAACGATAAAAGCCATGTATGGACTGGTGGGTTACCAGATTGGAGCAGGTAAAAAAGATCTGGCAAGAGTTTATGTGAACAAGGCTGCCGATTATGTGGATAAGTTACTGGACGATTATCCTCAGAATGCCCGGCTGCATAGTCTTTCAGGTGCCCTTTACGGCTATAAAATTGCACTGGCATTCTACAAGGCTCCATTCCTGGGACCTAAAAGCATGTATCATATTGGCAAATCGATCGATCTCGATCCTACAGAACCATCCGGTTACATTGAAAAAGGCAATTCATTGATGTATCGTCCTGCAGCTTTTGGCGGTGATAAAAAGGAAGCGTTGATCTATTATCGTAAAGCACTGAAGCTAATCGATGCAAGGAGTCCACAGAAATGTGACTGGCAGAAGATGCTTCTTCGGGCATTTATTTTAAAGGCCTTATACGAAACCAATCAAAATACCGAAGCCAGAACTTTTAATACTGAAATGCAGAAAGATTACGGCTCTATGGACTGGATCAAACAAATTGTTGGCGCAAGTCTGATGGGTGGAAAATAACTATATTTTCTATCAATTTTTTATCAGAAATTCTCCAAAACGAAATTTATAGGTACTGTATATGTTACTCTTACAGCCTTCCCACTTTGACGACCAGGATTCCATCTTGGCATTCCAATAACCACTCGTTTAGCTTCAGCATCTAGAAATGGATGAACACTTCTCGTTACTTTTGCATGACTTATGGAACCGTC
>TBL_comb47_HYPODRAFT_10001584_pt1 | contig 29384 bp, 28 predicted proteins | sample TroBogypolimnion_40_FD_10682 | JGI IMG/M metagenome (IMG submission 10682) | reverse complement strand
GGGAATTCATGGTGCCGGGCGTCGCCCGGCAGTTGAAAGTTGAAAGTTGAAAGTTGAAAGCAAAACCACCCAGCCGGTCCAGCCACGGCGCCGCGTCCCCGCCAGGTTTTCAACTTTCAACTTTCAGCTTTCAACTGCGCGGCCATGCCGCGCTTTCAGCTTTTCGCGCTCAGGGCGTTGAACTTCGGCGTCAGGTAGTTGGCGCAGCTGTCCAGCGAGGCGAGCTGGATGTAATCCGCCTCGGGCACCTCGATGCTGTGGCGTTTCCGCAATTCCATGACGATGTCCAGGAAATCCATCGAATCCAGCTGGAGCTGGTCGCGCAACCGCACGTCGGGCTTCACGTTGCTCAAGTCCTCGTCGGGCGCGATGTCGGCAACAATGTCGAGCACCACCTGCTTGCATTCGTCTTTGGTCATATTGGGCTTAGACCAGCGACTAAGGGGCAAAGCGCTTAACAATCAACGTGGAATTTATCCCGAGCATGCCGAAGGAATTGTTCAGGATGGTGTCCACTTTCGCCACTTTCCGGGGCTGATTGAGCACGAGGCCGGGCAGCGCACAGGCCGGGTCGAGGTCGTCGACGTTGATCGTGGGATGCACCGTCAGGTCGTCGAAGGACGGGAGGTTTCCGGCCAGTTCCAACGCGCCGGCCGCGCCCATGCAGTGGCCAATGTAGCTCTTGGTGTTGTTGATGGACGTCTCCGGGCAGCCTTCGCCAAACACCGCCCGAATCGCCTCGCACTCCTGGATGTCGCCGAGTGGCGTCGCGGTGGCGTGGGTGTTGACGATGTGGATGTCCTTCGGCTCGAGCCCGGCGCGGCGGATCGACGCGCGAACGCATTCCGCCTGGCGGACGGGATTCGGCAGGACGTAATCGCTGGCGTCGGAGTTGACGTGATAGCCGGCGATCTCGCCGTAAATTTTCGCGCCGCGAGCCTGCGCGTCCTCGAGTCGCTCCAGCGTGTAAAGGCAGCCGCCCTCCGACACGACGATGCCGTTGCGGGCCTTGTCGAACGGCCGGCTGGCCTTGTGGGGATCGGCGTGCGTCGCGAGGGCGTTCTGGCTCTTGAAGCCGGCAAAGATGCCAAACGTGTGGATGCTCTCGCTCACGCCGCCGCAAAGAGCGAAGTCCACCTCGCCCAGTCGCAGCATCTGCGCGGCGTGGATCAGGCCCAGGTTGCCGGCGGCGCAGGCGGCGCCGATCGTGTAGGCCGGCCCCGTGACGCCGAGATTGAGCGATGCTTCGCCCGCGGGGTTGTTGGCGACGGTCCTGGGGTTGTGGTAATGGGACCAGAACTTCGTGTCGTAGTTGAACTTGGAAATGTTGTATATCTCGTTCTCTGTCTCGACGTTACCGTGTTCCGTGCAGCCGATGTAGATGCCGACGCGGTCCTTGGGCTGTGCTGCCCAGTCCACCTTGCTGTCGGCGATGGCTTCGCGGGCGCAATAGACACTGATGCTGCCGGCGCGGGTGCCGACGCGGACCTCCTTTTTCGTCTGGTGGCGCAGCGGATCGTAGTGGCAGACGCCCGCCAGCTGCTGGCCCATGTAGCGGATTTCGATCCGCTCGATGCCCGCCACGCCCTTGAGCAGATTCGCGCGGAATTCCGCGAGGGAATTGCCGTTGGGGGCAGTCAGACCGACCCCGGTGATGACGATGCGGGAAGCCTTCATTCGTTGGGAACGGAAATCGCTAGCCAACCCCGCGCCGAAAGCAATACAAGCCTCACCGCATGAACGTCCTTGTCGTCGGAGGCGCCGGTTACATCGGGAGCCATTGTGTCCGCCAGCTGATCGCCGCCGGGCACCGTCCGGTGGTGCTGGACAACCTCGTTTACGGCCACCGTGCAGCCGTCCCGGCAGGCGTCCCGTTCTTCAAATTTGACCTCGGCGACGAGACCTCGGTCGAGAAACTGCTCCGATCCGAGAAAATTGAACTCGTCATGCACTTCGCCGCGTATTGCTACGTCGGCGAGTCGGTCACCGATCCGTTGAAGTACTACTTTAACAACGAGGTCGCCACCCTGCATCTCCTGCGCGCCATGCTCGCGGCCGGCGTGAAGCGGTTTGTCTTCTCGTCCACCTGCGCGACCTACGGCACGCCGGCGACGCTTCCGATCGTCGAGACCACGCCGCAGGCGCCCATCAACCCTTACGGCCAGACCAAGCTCGACGTGGAAAACGCGCTCAAGGCGCTCGCACTGGCGCATGGCCTGAGCTTCGCCGCCTTCCGCTATTTCAACGCCGCCGGCGCGGCCGAGGATGGCGCCATCGGCGAGGATCACACGCCGGAGACCCACTTGATCCCCCTGGCCTTCGATGCGGCGACGGGTCGGCGGGCCCAACTGGAAATTTTCGGCACCGACTACCCCACTCCCGACGGCACGTGCCTGCGCGACTACGTGCACGTGGACGACCTCAGCCGCGCGCACATCGCGGTCTTCGACCGCCTCGCGAAGCCCGGCGCGGCGTTGTTCTACAACCTCGGCACCGGGCGCCCCACCTCCAATCGCGAGGTGATCCGCGCCGTGGAAAAGGTCACCGGCCGGAAGATCAAAGTCGTCGAAGCCCCGCGGCGCGCCGGCGATCCGGCGGCGCTCTACGCCGATTCTTCGAAGGCCCAGCGCGAACTCGGCTGGAAGGTGAAATTCCCCGATATCGAATCCATCGTGGCGACGGCGTGGAAATGGCACTCCGCCCACCCGAGTGGCTACGGAAAGTAAGGCAAGTCGAAGGCCTCGACCTGCCAAAGGCTCACTTCGGCAGCTTCTTTTTGAGCGCAACCTGGGTCAGTCCGAGTTCGGCGGCAGCGGCTTTCAGGTCTCCGCCATGAGCCGCCAGGGTGCGCGTGATCATCTCCTGCTCGAGGCGCGCCAGCAGGGGCGTCTTTTCCTGGCGCAGGCTCGAATGCAGAAAGTCCATCGCGCGTTCCATGGTGAGCGCGGGCTCGCCCGCGGCGATGCTCTCGGCGGCAATCCGGGCGCTGGCCAGGGCGACGTTCTCCGCGTTCGCGGTGCGGACGGAGTCGAACGGTGAGTCGCTGGCGTCGGTCGGCGGCACGAACGTCGCCTCGGTGCTCGTTGCGCCACGGACTTCCGCCGGAATATCGTTGAGGAGAATGGCATCGCCCTGCGCGATGATCGCGCTCCGGTAAATTACGTTCTCGAGTTCGCGGACGTTGCCGGGCCAGGGATAGCGCCCGAGCGCGGCGAGCGCCTCGGCCGAGACGCGCGTCACGCGCGACTTGCGCTGCTTGGCGAGGTTTTGGAGGAAAAAGTCGACGATGGACGGGATGTCGAGCGCGCGCTCCCGCAGCGCGGGCATCCGGATGCGCACGACGTTGAGCCGGTAGTAGAGGTCCTCGCGGAAGGTCTTCGCCTTCACCATCGCTTCGAGATCCTTATTGGTGGCGGCGATCACCCGCACATCGACGCGAATCGTCTCGGTGCCGCCGACGCGCTGGATCTCGCCGGCCTGCAGCACGCGAAGAATCTTGGTCTGGGTGGCGGGCGCCATGTCTCCGATCTCGTCGAGGAAGATGGTGCCGCCGTCGCACAGCTCGAATTTGCCGATGCGCTGCCCGGTGGCGCCGGTGAACGACCCGCGCTCGTGGCCGAACAACTCGCTCTCGATCAGGTTGTCCGGGATGGCGGCGCAGTTGACAGCGATGAAGGGCTTGGCGGCACGGTGGCTGTGCTTCCAGATCGAACGCGCGACGAGCTCCTTGCCCGTGCCGCTCTCACCGGTGATCATGACGGTGACGTCGCTGGCCGTGACCTGGCCGATGATCTTGAAGACCTCCTGCATCACGGGCGAACTGCCCACGATGCCCTCCTTGTAATCCTCGGTGTTGATGGCGGGCTTGTAGTCGGCGGTGGCCTGCAGGTCGGCGTGGGTCTTGAGCGCGGCCTCGGCCAGTGCCAGCACCTTCGGCGGATCGAAGGGCTTCATCACGTAGTCGAAGGCACCGTATTTCATCGCCTCGATGGCCGTCTGGGCTGTGCCAAATGCCGTCATCAGCACGACGAGCTGACGCGGATTTACGGACCGGATCAACCGGAGCGCCTCGATGCCGCCCATCCCGCCCATGCGCACGTCGAGGAAAACCAGGTCGGGCGTTGGGCCCTTCTTGACCAGGGCCAGGCCTTGCTCGCCGCTGGCGGCCTCGCTCACCGCGTAGCCGCGCGAGGAAAACACGCGGGTCAGCGAATACCGGATCTCGGCATCGTCGTCGATGATCAGGATCGTCGGGGGCTTGGCGGTGGTGTCGGGCATGGCGGAAAATGGCCCGCGAATCAGCAATGAACGCTGGCGCTTTTGGCAGGCGGGCTTTGATTACTGCGCATGTTTGGCTGGTCAATCAACTTGTTCCGCATCCGTGGCATTCAACTCGCGCTGCACTTCAGCTTCCTGCTGCTGCTCGCCTACGCTGCCATGGAGGGCTGGTCGGATGGCGGCTGGGTGCAGCTGCTCTGGAGCGTCGGCATCCTGCTCGCCTTCTTCGCCTGCGTCGTGCTGCACGAGCTGGGGCACTCCTTCACTGCCATGCACTACGGCATTCGGGTGCGCCGGATCCTGCTGATGCCCATCGGCGGGATGGCCGAACTCGACTCGATCCCGCGCCAACCCTCGCGGGAGCTGTTGATCACGCTGGCCGGCCCGGCGGTGAATTTCGCCATCGCCGCCGTGCTCTGGGCGCTCGTGGGCGCAGGCGGCGACGACTATCCGGCCGATGCGATGGGTTTCGGACAGCTGCTCCTGCACGCCAACCTGCTCATGGGCTGCTTCAACCTGCTCCCGGTTTTCCCGATGGACGGCGGGCGCATCCTGCGGGCCCTGCTCGCGACGCAGCTCCCTTACCTGCGGGCAACTTTTTGGGCCGCGACGGTGGGCAAGATCCTCGCGGTGATTGCCGGCCTGACCGCGGCACTGGTGTTTCACAATTACCTCACGGCGTTTCTCTTTGCGTTCATCTTTGCCGCGGGTGACGCCGAATACCGCTCCGTTCAGCGCCGGGAAATCGAGGATGCCCAGTGGAGGGCGATGGCGAACCGGCTGTATCCGGCGCCACCGATCAGCGACGAACCGCCGATCTTGGGACCGTGAGTCCCCGGAGGGATTTTTGCACAAAAAAAGCGCCTGCGGCCGGAGCCGAGGCGCTTTCTTAAAGTGGTGGACCCTAGCGGGTTCGAACCGCTGACCTCCTCAATGCCATTGAGGCGCTCTACCAACTGAGCTAAGAGCCCACTGCGAGAGGTGAGGAAAATCGAAGTTCCGCGCCTGAACGCAAGGACTTTTTAGCCGCTGTCCTCCTCCTTCATGCGGAAGGTCAGGCTCACGGTGTCGCCGTTCCAGCTCTTGGGCGGCGAGATGCGCTTGAAATGACGGATGTCGTCCAGCACGGCCCGGTCAAAATCGTCACTGCCGGAGGACCGGGTAATCCGCGCACCCGAGATGGATCCGTCGGCGTTAAGCTGGAATTCCGCCTCGGCCGTGATCGAATCGCTCAGCCCGGGCGGCTTCTCGAGGTTTTCCTGCAGCCGCTGTTTGACCAGGGCAAAATAGGCGTCGAGCAGGTCGCCCTCCTCGCGGGTCAGGGCCTTGCCGCCGGCGCCCGTCTTGCTCGCGGTTGAACCGCCATACACCCCGCCGCTCACGCCCTCGGTGTCGATGTGTTTGACCTTGGGATTGCCACTGCCCGCGGCGCGGGCGGCCTTGTTCTCGCGGTCGAATTCGGCCTTGGAAATGCGTTTCTGCTCGGCCTCGCGCGCGGCGCGGTCCTTGGCCTCGATCTTCGCGCGCCGCTTCGCCTCGATCCGCTTCACGCTTTTGGCCAGGTCGGGGATGGCCGGTTCGGGCTTGGGCGGGGCCTTCGTGACGGCCTTCTGGACAGAAGCCTTGGTGATGACGGGCTCGGGTTCCGGGGCAGTCACCGGCGCCGGCGGAGTCGGCTTGACGGGCATGGGCGCCGGCAGGTCGGGCATGGTGACTTTGACGCCGCCCGGCACGCCGAGCGCGGGGGCGGCGGTGGCGCCGTAGTCGTCGCCCTCACCCGCGACGAGTTCGAACACCTTCGGCGGCTCCTTCATCTGCACCTGCACGAGATAGGAAAACAGCAGGATTATCGCCACGACGAGTCCATGCAGGCTCGCGGACAGGAAGAAGGCGCTCGGCGAACGGGCGGTCATGTCGGCAAAAGGATGACGCGTGGCAGGCGGAAACCTTAGTTCGGCGACTGCGTGTCGAAGGTGAACTTCAACAGGTTGTTCTTCTTCAGCTCATCCATCAGCTGGATGATCTTTTCGTAAGGCAGCTTGGCGTCGCCCCGGATGCGCATGACCGGCGGCTTGGACTCGGCGGCAAAGCCCCGCAGGCGGGTCTTCAGTTCGGCGTACGGCACCGGCGACGTGTGATTGTCGAGGTAGAAGTTGCCGTGGGCATCGATGGAGATCGCCACGAAGCGCGCGTCCTTGTCGGGCTTCTGCTGCGGGCTCTTCGACTCCGACGGCAGGTTAACGGGGATCGTCTGCTCCTGCTGGATCAGCGGCGTCGCGATCATGAAGATGATCAGCAGCGTGAAGCCGAGATCGATCAGGTTGGTGACGTTGAGCTCCGAAATGGGGCCCGCGGTCTGTCTGCGGCGGAAAGTCCGTGCCATGGCGGGGCCTATTTGCTCTCCAGTTCGATGCGATCAGCGAGGGAGCTGGCGTAATTCTCGAGTTCGGTGATGAGCTGCTTGGATTTGCCGAGGAGGAAATTGTAGCCGAAGACCGACGGGATGGCGACGAGCAGGCCGGCGATGGTGGTGAGCAGCGCGGCCGACACGCCGGGAGCGAGGGTCTTGATGCTCGCGGATTCCTGCACGGCGACGGCGCTGAAGGCCTCCATCACGCCCCACACCGTGCCGAGCATGCCGAGGAACGGCGCGCCAGTGACGATCGTCGCGAGGAAGATCATGCTCGATTCGTAGCGCAGGATTTGCCGCGACAGTGCGCGCTGCAGGGCGTTTTCCGTGTGCTCCATCCGGGCCCGCAGGTCGGTGTCGCCCTTCTCCTGCCCGATCGCCGCGGCGCGCCAGTAGGCCTCGACGGCGTCGGAAAAGAGGTCGGCATACGGGATCGCCCGCTTGTTCTTGAACGACTCCGGCAGGTCGAGCACCGCGCGCTGGTCGTGCAGGTGGGACTCGAACGCGTGGTTGAGCTCCCGGAGCCGCTTCAGCTCGAAATGCTTCCCGATTATGACGGACCAGGCAAAGATGCTGACGATGGCAAGCCCGCAGCAGATGACCTGGCCTACCGGGTCGCAGCGGGTAAAGACGTCGATGATGTTGGTCGTCGCAAGGACGGGTGGGAAAAGGAGCGTGGCAACCATTGCAGAAAGAGTTGGAGAGTTTGGCGGGCGCATTCAACGGAAATTCCGGGCCGGCGGACGCGATTCTGTTTGCGACACGCGACGCGGGATTTTCTCCTGACCGTTGCCGACTCCCCATGGACTTCAAAACCCGCACGCTCCAGGAACTGCGCGACCGCCGTGGCACCCTGCCCTCCAAGCAAGCCGTGCTCGGCTTTGACGGCTTCGTCGACACGATCGTTACGCCCGTGGCGATGCGGGCCGGCCAGGGCGAGAATTTCACGCCGATCGCGACCATCACGGAGTTCGGCCAGCGCATCCTCGGGGCCGCGGGCAAGAGCACGAACCTCGAATTTTACCCGCGAATGGACAAGCTGGGCGGCAACGGCCCGATCATGGCCAACGCCCTCCTCGCGCAGGGCGCGCCTGTGACCTACATCGGCGCACTCGGGCGCACTGCCATCCACCCCGCTTTTGCGGATTTCGCGCAGCGGGCGACGGTGGTTTCTCTCTGTGACCCGGCCGCAACGACCGCGGTCGAGTTTACCGACGGCAAGCTGATGCTGGGCATGATGCGCAGCCTCGACGAAATCACGCCGGCGCAGATTACCGCGGTCATGGGCGACGCCGCCTATCGCGACGCCCTGGGCGCCGCGGACTTGGTGGGGCTCGTCAATTGGACGATGATTCCGAACCTGACGTCGGTCTTCACCGACCTCGTCACCCGAGTGCTGCCGCGTGTGGTGGCCCGGCCCGGCCGGATTTTCTTCTTCGATCTCGCCGATCCGGAAAAGCGCTCGTCCGCCGACCTGGCCTATGCGCTGGATACGATCGGGAAATTCGAGCAGTTCGGCCGCGTCACGCTCGGGCTCAATTTGAAGGAAGCGCAGCAGGTGTTCAGCGCGTTGGGCTTCGGCACCGAGACCGAGTCGGAAAGCGGGCTGCGCGCGATGGCGGAGAAAATCCGCGCGCGCCTCGACCTCACCACCGTCGTGGTCCACCCGAAGGAATCGGCGGCTTGCGCCACGCGCGCCGGCACGGCGTGGGTGCCCGGCCCCTACTCGGCCAAGCCGCTCATCACCACGGGGGCCGGCGATCACTTCAACGCCGGTTTCGTCGCCGCGCAGCTCATGGGCCTCTCGCCCGAGTCCTGCCTTGGCCTCGGCGTTTGCACCAGCGGGCATTACGTGCGCACTGCGAAGAGCCCCTCGCTCGCCGATCTGGAAACTTTCCTCGCGAATTGGAAATAGACCCGTAAAATTCCTCCCATGCCCCTGAAATCCAAACCAGCCGGCAAGCTCATCTCCTTCGAAGGCTCCGAGGGCAGCGGCAAGTCCACGCAGATCGCCCGCCTCGCAGCCCATCTGCAGCAGTCCGGCCGCGAAGTCGTTTCGACGCGCGAGCCCGGCGGCACCGAGATCGGAGAGCAGATTCGCAACATCATCGTCCACAATTCCAAGGGCGACGAGATGTGCGCCGAAACCGAACTCCTGCTCTTCACCGCCGCCCGGGCGCAGGTCGTGCGCGAGGTCATCGCTCCCGCGCTCGTCCGCGGCGCGGTGGTCCTCAGTGATCGCTTCCTCGACTCGTCCACCGTCTACCAGGGCATCGGTCGCAACCTTGCGGCGGACCCTGTCTCGCAGATCAACCGTTTCGCCGTGGGCAACGTCATGCCCGACCTCACGCTCGTCGTGGACGTGCCGACCGAGGTGGGACTGGCCCGCATCCAGCAGCGCGCCTCCGACCTGCCCGACCGTATGGAGCGCGAGAACATCGATTTCTACAAAAAGATCCGCGAGGGATACCTCGTGCTCGCCCGAAGCATGCCCGACCGCGTCGTCGTCGTCGACGGCACGCTGAGCCAGGACGCGCTCGAAAAGAAAATCTGGGCCATCGTCAAGGAACGCATCGGCTGAGGGGCGCGTTGCGCCAGTTGAAAGGTGAAAGTTGAAAGTTGAAAGACGCACACCTTCCAGTCCGTCCGCTTAGATTCACCTCGTAGTCCCATCCGATCTTTCAACTTTCACCTCTCAGCTTTCAACTCCCGCCCATGCCCACTCCCTGGCCTCCCGCTCTCGCCGGCACCCCCGCGGTGACGGTGATCGAGCAAGCCATCGCGAAACACCGGCTCTCGCACAGCCTGCTGTTGCACGGTGACGACCCCGGCACATTGGTGGACGTCGCGTTGGCGATCGCGGACCGGTTGCTCAACACGAAGGGCGCCGCGGCGCATTTTCCGCCTGAGCAGCATCCTGACTGCTTCATGCTTCGGCCCGCCGGCAAGATGCGCCAAATTTCCGCCGATGCGACGCGTGAGCTGATCAACAAGGTCCAAGTCTCGCCTGCGGTCGCGCCGCGCAAGGTGGCCATTCTCCACGAGGTCGACCGGATGAACCACGCGGCGGCGAATATCTTCCTCAAGACACTCGAGGAACCGCCCGCCAACACGACGCTGCTGCTGCTCACGACGCGGCCCTACGCCCTCTTGGCGACGATCCGCAGCCGCGTGCTGCATTTCCGTTTCCCGGCGCCCGCGACGGTCGTGGCCGCGGATGGCTGGGCGGCATGGCTCGCCGATTACCAGGCGTGGCTGGCGCGGCTCGGCGAGGGCGTCAGTGGCAAGAGCGCGGTCGCCGACCAGGTTTTCACGCTTTACGGCCTGGTCGCGCGGTTCAGTGCCGTGCTCGATGCCGCGACCGCCGAGGTCTGGAAGCAGGAGAAGGAAAAATTGCCGCCGGACCTGGACGATGACGAACAGGTAGCGATCGAAACCGGCATCGCCAACGGCCTGCGCGCGCGGCTGTTCGCCGAGATTGAGACGGCCACGCGGACCTTCGCGCTGCCCCGCCTCAAGGCGGGCGACGAGGGCACGCGGCGCATGTTCACCGCGGCCATCACCAAGCTCGAGCACAACGCCGGCCTGCTGCGGCTGAATTTGACCGAGGCCGCCGTGTTGGAGGATTTTTTGCTTACGTCGCTGCGCCTGTGGACGAAACGGTGAGTCGCTAGCCTGGGTATTTCTCTCGGGCTTATCGAGGTTGGATGGAAACACGGCGCCCTCGCCTCGTTCAGTGCCGTCCGCGTCAAGTAAGGAGAACGGACCTCCGGTCTGTTGATTGAGCTTGGCAGAGATAAAAACGGACCGGGAGGTTTGTTCTCCTGCTCATGCCTTCGCCGTCACGGTGAAATCCAACGCATGTTTTCCGGGCTGAATCCGATACTTTGGCAGCGTGTCCGGTCCGCAGCTCGCCGTACCCAGTCCGCGTTGCGCGAAGTCGAGGTTGACGTGCACCTCGGGACGCGGATGGAGGTCGGTGGTGTGTTTGGCCGCGTAAAGATCGTGCGCGGTGAAATGGCTCGCTGACGCCTCCATGGCCCGCGCGGTCGTGAACCGCACGCCGGCGCCTCTGTCTTCGGCCAGGCTCAGCCAGCGGACGCCCGTATGGTTGCCGTGCTCCTGCGGGACGATGTAAGGCACGTATTGTGCGGTGACGGTGCTGCGATGGCGCGCGAGGACGGAGCTGCGGTTGCGATCGCAGTAGTTTTCGAGCGGACCGAGGCCGAACCACTCCAGCTGTTCCAGGCCCGCCGGCGCCACCAGCGAGACGCCGAGGCGAAGCAGCTCGGGCAGGCGTGGATCCACGTCGAAGACGTTGGCGACGCCGAGCGAACCGTTCGGATTCACCGTGTAGGAGTGCGTGTGCGTGATGGAGCGCTTCGCGCCCGGACACAGCCAGCGCTGACGGATGACAAATTCGGGGGCGCCGTCTTTGCCGGTCTTCAGCACGGTCTTGGTGTCGCTGAGCTCGATCCTGTCGTAGCCGGCCTTGAGGGCCTCCGTGAGCAGCTTGGCGCCGCCCCAGTTGACCACGGTGAAGAGCTTGAGCCCGTCGTTGTCGGTCGGCGACCGCCAGAGGTTGAGCTGCGGTCCCCGCGTGAGGACCTCGCGGTTCTGCACGCGAAGGTGCTCGAGTACTCCCCGCTCGCGGTGAATCGCGAACTCGACGCCGCCAGTTTTCACCTGCCAGCCGTCAGCGGTGGGCTCCACGGAAATCGGGAAATGCCTGGTTGCGACACGCACCGGACGCGGCGCCCGTGCAAACGCGGTCGTGGGCACGGCCAGTTGCTGCCACGCGACTTCGTGGCCGGCGTCGCACCAGGCGGTCGCGTTGCGCGTGAAGAAGCGGAACGTCACCCGGACATCGTCCTTGGCCTCAAGCGTTAGCTTCGGCCAAACGAGACTGAGATTTTGCGTCGCGCGGGGCCCGGCAGCGAGCTTCGGCAACGAGCCGGTCTTCACCGTTTCGCCGTTGACCAGCAGTTCCCACGTACCGCGAAGGTCGGCGAGCGAGGTGAACCAGCGGCGATTGAGCAGCAGGAACCGCCCGCGGCGTGCATCGGCGGCCGTCACCCGCACGGGCTGCGCGAGATGCTTGTATTCGAACAGGCCGGGGTGCGGCGTGCGATCTGGCCAGACGAGGCCGTCGCAGACGAAGTTGCGGTCGTTGGGCTCGTCTCCGAAATCGCCGCCATACGCCCAATGCTCGCGCCCGGCGGCGTCGCGGCGCTTGATGCCGTGGTCGACCCACTCCCAGATGAAGCCGCCCTGCAGTCCCGGGTTGCCGTCAAAGGCGTCGAAGTAGTCCGCGAGGCTCCCGTTGCTGTTGCCCATCGCGTGCGAGAATTCGCACATGATGAGCGGCCGGCGCTGGTCGGGCGCCTTGCGGTCCTTCGCCCAAGTCACAAGTTTCTCGATCGGCGGATACATCGGGCACACGAGATCCGTCGCCGGCTGGCCACCTTGCCAGTCCCATGTGATCGCGCCCTCGTAATGCAGCAACCGGCTGGGGTCGCGGAAACGAATCCAGCCCGCCATCGCGTCGTGATGCGCCCCGTAGCCGCTCTCGTTGCCGAGTGACCAGGCGAGGATGCACGGGTGGTTCTTGTCCCGTTCCACCATCCGCAGACCGCGGTCGAGGAAGGCCGGGGCGTAACGGTTGTCGCGGCAGACCTCCTGGTAAAACGCATGCGACTCAACGTCGGCTTCGTCGAAAACGTAGAATCCGTATTGGTCGCACAGGTCATACCAGTACGCATCGTTCGGGTAATGCGAGGTGCGCACGGCGTTCACGTTGAACTGCTTCATCACGCGCACGTCGCGCAGCATGCCCTCGCGCGTCACGGCCTTGCCGTGCGTGTCGTCGTGCTCGTGGCGGTTCACGCCGGTGATGCGCACCGGTGCGCCGTTCACGAGCATCTGGCGACTTTTCACCTCGACGCGGCGGAAGCCGATCCGGCAGGCGGTGTGCTCCACCTCGCGGCCATCCGGCGCCACCAGTGTCGTCACGACCGTGTAGAGTGTAGGCGTTTCAGCGGACCAAAGTTTCGGGCGCCGCACGGGCAGGTCGAACTCCACGAGCTTGCGCGGATTCCGCCAGACATCCTCGGTGGCGGGCAATCCCTCCGCGGCCTTGCGGAGCTGGGCTTTGCCCTGGGCGTCGTAGAGTTGAACGCGTACCTTGCAGCCTTTCGCCTCAAGGTCCGGAGCGCCGAGCCGCACGGAGACGCGGAGGCGGCCGTCACGGAGATTTGTTTCCAAATCGCCCCGCGTGAACACGTCCTCGAGGTAGTAATCCGCCTGCGAGTAGAGATACACCTCGCGGTGGATGCCGCCCATCCACCACTGGTCCTGGTCCTCGACGAAACTGGCGTCCGACCATTTTACCACCGCCGCCGCGAGGAGATGCGATGCGCCCGCGCGCACGAACGGCGTCAGGTCAAACTCTGAGGGCAGCCGCGTGTCCTTCGCGAGTCCCACCGGTTGGCCGTCGAGCCAGAGATACAGCACACTCTCCGCGCCACCGACGTGCAGGATGACGCGACGCCCGGACCAGTCCGCCGGCACGTTCAACGTCGTGCGGTAGAGTCCCGTGGGATTCTGCTCCGGCACCGACGGCGGCGAATTCGGGAACGGCATGATGACGTTCGTGTAGTGCGGCCGGTCGTGGCCGTGCATCGTCCAGTTGCTCGGCACGGGCAGCTTCGACCAGCCATCGCCCGGGACAAAATCGGGGCGCACAAATTCCGCGGGCACGGCCTCGGGCTTCGCCACCAGCTGGAAATCCCACTCGCCGTTGAGTGATTTCCACCACGGCGATGCGCTCCGATCGTAGCCTCGCGCCGCGGCGGCGGTGGGATACGGGAAAAGCGTCGCGCGGGCCGGCAGGCGGTTGCGCGACAGCGTTTCGGGGGATTGCCAGGTCTTGAGCGTGCCGGTCTGGAGCAGGTCCATGGGAAGGAAATTATGAGGACGGATGAGGCACCAGCGCAACAAACGCCTCCCGCGCCTCGATGTGCGGATTGTGTCCGGCGGTCGGAATCACCTCGATTCGCACCGCCGGGAAATGTCGGCGGATCGTGGCGTGGTCCATCGCCTCGACGTAACGCGAGCGGCCGCCGGCGATGAACAACGTTGGACCCGCGAACCGGTCCGTCGGCGCCAGTGAATTCGCCTCCAGCGCGGGCAGCGCCGCGGTGAGCACCGGCAGGTTGATGCCCCAGCGCCAGGGGCCCTCCGGGTCGCGCACGAGGTTGGTCAGCAGGAATTTTCGCATGGCCCAGTCGGGCACGCGCGTCTCGAGGGCCTTTTCCGCCGCGGCGCGCGATGCGAGGTGGGCAAGATCGAGTTCGTTCATCGCGGTGAACTCCTCGCGATGCGCCGCCCAGCGGTAGTCGCGCGGCGCGATGTCCACCACGATCAGCTCCGTCACCCGCTCGGGATGATTGCAGGCCAGCCGCATCGCCACCTTTCCGCCCATGCTGTGACCCAGCAGCGTGACGCGGCCCAACCCCTGCGCATCGAGCCAACCAAGGACGTCGGTCTCCATGGCCGCGTAGGTCATTTCCGGGGCTTGGGGCGAGTCGCCGTGGTTCCGGAGATCCAGCGCCCAGACGTGATAGTGGGCCGACAAATCCCGGCCGGTCGTCTGCCAGTTGCGCGACGACCCCAGCATCCCGTGGAGGATGACGAGGGGCGGCCGGCCGGCGCCGCCGAGGTCGCGATGGAAGAGTTGCACCGACTTGGTTTCACGCAAAGCCGCCAAGTCGCCAAGCCAAACCCTATCCATCGGTGGTTTTTCCTTTGCGCCTGCGCGCCTTTGCGTGAGCGTTTCCAGACCCGCATGCCTGCTGAGCCGAAAGTCACCCCGATGATGCAGCAGTATTTCGAGGTCAAACGCGGGCTGCCACGCGACACGATCCTGCTCTTCCGGCTGGGCGATTTCTTCGAGATGTTCTTCGACGATGCGGTCGTCGCCTCGCGCCTGCTCGGCCTGACCCTGACCAAACGCCAGGAGCACCCGATGGCCGGCATTCCCGCGCATTCCCTCGACAATTACGTCAGCAAGCTGCTGGTCCACGGCAAGAAGGTCGCCATTTGCGACCAGGCGGAGACCGCGCAGGCCGGCCGGCTCGTGCGGCGGCAGCTCACCCGCATCCTCTCTCCCGGCACCACGCTCGCCGCCAACCAGCTCGACGCGTCGCGCAATCACTACCTTTGCGCGCTGACGCTCGACGCACACGGGTTGCACGCGGCGTGGCTCGAGTTGTCGACCGGCGAATTTCGCGTCGCGACCGACTTGCACGTCGCAAACCTGCTGCCGGTGCTGACGGCCTTGGACCCGGCGGAGATTCTGGTCGTCGAGGGCGCCCTCGCCCGCTGGGCCGCGGCGCCGCATGAACAAATCGAGATCCACGCGCTGCACGCGTTCTGCACCGGGCGGCTCTGCACGGAATTGTCGGGCTATCATTTCGAAACGGCCACCGGCGCGAAGACAGTGATGGACACGCTCGGCGTGCTCAACCTGCAGGGCTTCGGCCTCGCGCAGACGCATCCCGCGCTCGGTCCGGCCGGGGCGATGGTGTTTTACGCGACCGAGAATCTCTGCGCCAAGCCCGAGAATCTTCGCGGCCTGCAGGAATACCGCAGTGCGGGCACGCTGTTGCTCGATCCCGCCACGCTGCGAAATCTCGAGATTTTCTCCTCCGTGCGCGGCACCCGCGAGGCGTCGCTCCTGGGCGCCATCAACCGTACCACGACCGCCACCGGCGCGCGCCTGCTCGAGCGCTGGCTGGCTGCGCCCACCCTCGACCTCGGCGAAGTCAACCGCCGACAGGCCTTGGTCGGCGAGCTCCTCGCCCAGCCTTCCCGGCTGGCGGCGCTGCGCGAACTCCTCGCCAGCGTGCGCGACATCCCGCGCATCCTGGGTCGCCTGCAAAACCGGCTCCGCAACCCCCGTGAACTCGGCGGCGTGCGTGACACGCTGCTGCAGATGCCCGCATTGCAGGCGGAACTGGCGGGCTTTGGCGGACAGTTTGTGACGGGCTACCAGCCGCGCCTCGCGGAGTTGCCCGCGCTCCGGGAACTGCTGCAGCGCGGTCTCGCCGCGGAACTGCCGGCTGATTTGGCGGAGGGGAACTACATCCGCGCCGGTTACGACGCGCGCTTGGACGAACTCCGCTCGCTCACCAGCAACAACAAGACCTGGCTCTCCGAGCTGGAACGCACCGAGCAGGAACGCACCAGCATCCGCAGCCTGAAGGTCCGCTTCACGAACAATTTTGGCTATTACATCGAGGTCACGAAGGCCAACCTGCACCTGGTTCCGGCCGACTACATTCGCCGCCAGACGACCGTGGGCGGTGAGCGTTACGTCACCGAGGCACTCAAGCTGAAGGAAAAGGAGATCTTCCACGCCGAGGAAAACGCCCTCGCGCGCGAGCTGGAACTGTTCAACGCCCTCGTGGCCGCGATCCTCGACGAGTCCGTGGCGCTCGCCCAGACGGCGGACGCCGTGGCGGAACTGGACGTGCTCGCGGGCTGGGCGGTGCTGGCACGCGAGTGGAATTATTGCCGCCCGACGCTCGATGACGGCGACGTGTTGGAGATTTCCGAAGGCCGGCATCCTGTCGTGGAGCAGATGTTGAAAGCGCCCGACGCCGCCCTCGCGCGCGGGGCCAGTCAGGCCTTTGTGCCCAATGACACCCTGCTGGCCTGCACTGACGCACAAGTCGCGCTCATCACCGGCCCCAACATGGCCGGCAAGTCCACCTACATTCGCCAGGTTGCGCTCATCGCCCTTCTCGCGCAGGTCGGCTGCTGGGTGCCGGCCAAGTCCTGCCGGCTGGGCCTCGTCGACCGGATCTTCTCGCGCGTCGGTGCCAGCGATGACCTCGCGCGCGGGAACTCGACGTTCATGGTCGAGATGAACGAGACCGCCAACATCCTCAACAACGCCACGACGCGTTCGCTCATCATCCTCGACGAAATTGGCCGCGGCACGTCCACCTACGACGGCCTTGCGATCGCGTGGGCCGTGGTCGAGCACCTCCACCGCGACCCCGAGAGCGGCCCGCGCACCCTCTTCGCCACGCACTACCAGGAACTCACCCAGCTCGAAAAACACCTGCCGCGCCTGCGCAATCTCTCCGTGGCAGTGAAGGAGTGGAACGAGGAGATCGTCTTCGTCCGCCGGGTCATCCCGGGCGCCGCCGATCGCAGCTACGGCATCCAGGTCGCCCGCCTCGCCGGCCTGCCGCTCAGTGTGATCGACCGCGCCAAGACGATCCTCAGCCGCCTCGAGAGCGACGACGCCAGCGTCTCGCTCCCCTCGCCCCAAGCCCGGCCAAAGAAGAAGATCACCGTCACGCCCCTCGACGATTCTCAGTTGAATTTACTCTAGTTCACCGCCGTGCAATGAACTCCACCCTCGGCCAACCCACGAACCCGACCGACCCGGTAACGGTGTTGCTGCTGGCGGCGCGCGAGGATGCGGACTTTGGCAAACGCCTTCGCGCCGTGCTGCGGCTGCCGATCTTCCAGCGGAAATCCATGATCAACACCGCGCTCTACGAAATGCAGGCCAAGGGCGAGCCGCCGCTGCTGATGCAGGCCATCGCGCTGCTAGCGGATGACACGGCCGCGGACAAAATGCTGCGTTACCTCGAGGAGTAAACGAAGCCGCACCGTCTCAGTGCGACAGTTCGGCCTACTTCGCTACCGGCGTGCGACGCAGCGTCCAGAGCTGCTTCGCCTGCGCAATGATCACTGCGAGAACGTCTGGCGTCACCGCTTGCTTCGGATCATCGCCGATGCCGTGGCTGGGGCTAACGTGCGATTCGATGCAGAGTCCGTCGGCGCCGTAAGCGACTGCTGCGAGGGCGCAGGCCGGAACGTAGGTCGCCTTGCCCACGGAGTGCGACGGATCCACCACGACGGGCGCCCAGGTCTTTTCCTTGAGCAGTGGCGTGATGCTTTCGTCGGGATGGTTGCGGTAGCCGTCGAGCGTGGGCGTCGTGCCGCGCGGGCAAAGGATGACGTTGGGATTGCCGAACGCCGCGATGTATTCCGCTGCGGAGATGAACTCGGCCAGGGGTCCCATGTGAATGCTGCGCTTGAGCAGCACGCAGGTATCGCGCTCGGCGATCGCGCGCCCGATGGAGCGGAGCAGTGAATAGTTGAGGGCGTTGCGCGCGCCGACTTGCAGCGAGTGCACCCCAGCGTCGAGCGCGAGCTTGATGTGGCTTTCCTCCATCACCTCCGTGTCGACGGGCAGACCCGTGCGCCGCGACGCCTCCATCAGGATGTCCAGCGACTTCACGTCGCCTTGAAACGCATACGGATTGGTACGGGGTTTCCAGACGCCGCCGCGCAGCGCGTGCGCCCCGGCTTCCTTTGCCGCGGCCGCCGTCTCGTAAAAATAGTTAGGATTCTTCGGGTCGATCGTGCACGTGCCGGCAATCACGAGCAGCTCCTCGCCCAGCGTCACGGCCCCGAGCTTGATGCGGTGGCTGGCGAGGTCGGACCGCTTGTCCATCAGTTTGAACGGCGACTGGATCCGGTCGATGCGGTCCACGTAGTCGAGACCCTCCAGCCGGTTGATCATCAGCTCGTCGCGCTCGTCGCCGACGATGGCGTAGATCGTCCGCACCGCACCGACGATGGGTTGGATCTTGCAGCCAAACTCCCCGACGATCGCGGTAATCTCGGCAATTTGCTCGGGGCTGAGACGGTTGGATTTGGGCAGGATCATGACGGAGGGAGGGAATTTTGAAGCGCAAAGGCGCCAAGACGCCAAGTGCGAACGCGCCGCGCGAAGTCCCGGCCTGAATCCGGCGCCCTCATGGGTCGCCGTTCAGAGCGCAGCGGTAAACTCCGGCGGCAGTGGCGCAGCGGCAGAGAAAACGTGCGTCCGGCCCTTCCACTCGAAGTCGAACCGGGTTTCCAGCGAGTGCAGGAACATCCGTTTCGTGCCAGCGGACTTCGCGAATTCGCGGTTGCGCGGGAAATTTCCGTAGGTCTGGTCCCCCACGATCGGCAGGTGCCGCTGGGCGCACTGCACGCGCAGCTGGTGGCTGCGCCCCGTGTGTGGCTCGAGCCGGAGCAGTGAGATGCGGGGCTCCCCGCGACCTGTGCGGACCAGGCTCATCTTCGTCTCCGCCGGAACGCGGCCGGTGTTGAGCTCCGCTCGCAGCTGGCCGCCCTTCCGCTGGACCGCCAAAGTATCCTTCCACAGCTCGACCGGTGCGCGCGTTGCCCCGAAGACCAGCGCGGCATAAACCTTGTGCACCTGCTTCCGTTTGAACTGGGCGCGGATCTCGTGGGCGAGCGCCTCGTCCGCGCAGACCAACACGACGCCCGACGTCGCGGAATCGAGCCGGTTGAGCAACCAAAGGCGCCGGGGCGCGGCATCCGTTGCCGATTTCCATTGGTAAAACTCGCCATGCAGCGTGTAGCGCGCGGTGAGCAGCGAGCGGGGCTCGTCGCCGCCGGCATTGGGATGCGAGAGCACCCCGGCTGGCTTGTTCAGGGCCGCGAGCCCGAACGCGTCCTGCGCCAGCAGCGCCACGTCGCGACCGAGCGGCAACGTGGACCAGAAATTCTCCATCGCCGCGCTCACCGATAATAGAACTCGTACGTCAGCTCCTGCTCCTTGCCCAGCATGGCCTTCATGTCGTCGGTCCACGGCGGGTAAGGCGACGGAATTGTGATCGAGCTCGTGCAGAGGCGGCCGGCGGCGTCGGTCGAGCGGTTGTCCACGCTCACGATGCGGGCGATCTTGCCCTCGTCGTTGATGACGAACTTCACGATGATGCTGCTGCCGGGCGGAGGATAAATCCGGCTCTCCTCGTTGAGCCGGTCGAATTGGGCCTGCACGACCTCGATCATTTTTTGGAGGTAGGCCCCGTAAGTGCTGAACTGGGCGCTGACTCCAATGAGGCCAGTGTTGGAGGTGCCAACCTTGTTTTCCTCGAAGATGGCCGGGCGCGACTGGATCGATTTGACGATCTGGGGCCGCGGACGCGGGTGATGCGGGTCGACCTGGGTATTCTGCAGGTCAGTCGCCCCCTCGACCAGCGGCACGTTTCGAGTGCCGTCGATCCGCTCCGGGATGGCGCGGGCCGCGTCGGAGGGATTGGCAATGTTGCTGCCGAACGCATTGGCATCGGTGCCCATCTTCTTTTCAAAGCCCGTCAGCGGAACCTGCTCCTGCTTGGGCGCCATCAGCTTCGACTCGACCGGCTTCACGTTCGGGGTGGGCGGCACGGGCGTCTGCTCCATCGGCTTGGCGAGCTGCCCGTCGACGATTTGCGTGGAGTGAATGTCCTTCTGGCCCTCGAGCGCCGGGCGTTCGCTCTTGCCGTTGGGGGTGGGCTTCTCCTGCGCCACCTGCTGGTTGCGCGCCGCGAAATTGTTGGTCTTGTCCGGCACGTTTTCGGGGGCGTTGGGATTCGTCTCCACGAACTGCTTCGGCGGAGCCAGCTTCGGCGGCACCTTGAACGTGTCCGGCGCGAGCTGGATGCTGAACTGCTGCGGACGGGCGTGGGGCCGCTGGAGCGCGTGCGACCGGTCGTCCTTCAGCACGTAGGGCCCGACGAACAGCAGGAAGAGGTGAACCAGGATGGTCCCAACGATGCCAATGAGGATCGACCGCGACTCAGGCTCCTCCCACATGCGCGCGGCAGCGCGGCGCATCGTGTGCGAGAGTGGCGGTGTGACAATGGTTTGGCTCATTTTTGCCCGCTGGACAGGGGCTCAGTCAGCCCACCAGACCCCAAGTCGTCAAAATTTGTTTCGTCCGTTCCATCGGGCAGGCCCATAATATTCGTAAACGAGCCCTCCCAGCCCGCAATGATCATCTCCCGGCCCTCCTGGATCCCGTAGGCGCCGGCCTTGTCCAGCGGGTTGACCACGCGGAAATAGGCGTCAATCACGGCGTCGTCGAGCGGCCTGAAGGTCACCTGGCTCGAAACCCCCTCGTCCACCGCCACGCCATCGCGGCGCCGCCGCAGCGCCACGCCGGTGAACACCGTATGGATGCGCCCGGATAGTTGCTTCAGCATCGCCCGCGCGTCCGCCAGGTCCCGGGGCTTGTTCAGCACCGTGCGGTCAATGAACACCGTGGTGTCCGCGCCCAGCACAAACGCATCTGGATGGCGTTCTGCGACCCAATCGGCCTTCAGCGCCGCGTTGTGCGCGACCATCGTCCGCGGGTCGGTGCTCGGGTCCTCGTGCTCCGTGACGCCCGCGACCACGACGTCGAACTTCACCCTCAGCTGGGCGAGAAGCTCGCGGCGCCGGGGCGACGCGGAGGCAAGGATGAGCGGGACGGGAGCGGCCATGAGGGCGGCCAGCAAATAGGCCGCTGGCCGCAGTTGAAAGGTGAAAGTCAGCAGTTGAAAGCCGGGCCACCGAGCTGACCTGAAATACCCAGCGCCGTGCCGCTGCTGATCTTTCAACTCTCAACCTTCAACCGCTGCGCTTCGCGCAGCTTGTCAGCACCCCAAAACGCGTCCACGTTTCCTGACCTTTTCCCATGCGCCTCGGCCTAGCCCAGATCAATCCGATCGTCGGTGACCTCGCCGGCAACCGCCGTCGCATCCTCGACGCCTACACCGCGCTGGTCGCGCAAGGCGCGGAATTGGTCGCCTATCCGGAACTCGCCGTCTGCGGCTATCCGCCGCGCGACCTCCTGTTCAAGCGCCGCTTCGTGGCCGATGTCGCCGACTCCCTCGCCCAGATCGCCGCGGTCATTGGCGAAGTGCCCGCGCTAATCGGCACCGTGGAAGTCAACGCCACCGGCTCGGGCCGACCGTTCTACAACTCCGCCGCGTTCTGCCACCGGGGTAAGGTCGTCACCACTGCGCGCAAGTGCCTGCTGCCCACCTACGACGTGTTTGACGAGGACCGCTATTTCGAGCCCGCCTCGTCGGCCACCGTCATCGTCCACCACGGCCAGCGCATCGGCGTCACAATCTGCGAGGACATCTGGACCCACCCCATGCTCAGCACCCGCCGGCTCTACAGCGGCCTCATGCCGCTCGAGCAGCTCGCCCAGCAGAAATGCGACGTGATGCTCAATCTCTCGGCCAGCCCGTGGCACCACGACAAGGAAAACCTCCGCGAGAAGCTCGTGATCGACGCCGCCCGCGGGCTGCATTGCCCGGTCGCTTACCTAAACACCGTCGGCGGCAACGACGAACTCATCTTCGACGGCCGCAGCCTGGTCTGCGACGCCTCGGGCAACATCATCGCCGGCCTGCCGGCGTTCGCGGAGGAACTGCGGGTCATCGACACCGCTCAACCCGTGTCCCACGTCGCCATCGCGCCCAGCTTTGCCCAGGCGGAAATGCCCGACATGTATGCCGCCCTCGTCCTCGGCCTGCGTGACTACGCTCACAAGAGCGGCTTCCAGCGCGCGCTCGTCGCCCTCTCCGGCGGCATCGATTCCGCTCTCGTCGCCGTCATCGCGGCGGAGGCGCTGGGCCGGAACAACATCATCGGCGTCTCGCTGCCGTCGGAAATCTCGTCGCAACACTCCCGCGACGACGCCCGCCTACTCGCCGCCAACCTTGGCATTCGCTTCGAAACCATCGGCATCGCTGAGGCAGTCGCGGCCACTGAGCACTCGCTGCACTACGTCTTCGCCGGTCGGCCGCGCGATGTTACCGAGGAAAACATCCAGGCCCGCATCCGCGGCGTGCTGATGATGGCACTGTCGAACAAATTTGGCTCCCTGCTGCTCACCACCGGCAACAAGAGCGAGGTGGCCGTCGGCTATTGCACGCTGTACGGCGACATGTGCGGCGGCCTCGCGGTGATCTCGGACGTCTTCAAGACGCAGGTCTACGCCCTCTCCCGCTGGATCAATCGCGAGCGCGAGATCATCCCGCAGAGCACGATCGACAAGGCCCCCAGCGCCGAGCTGCGCCCCGGCCAGACCGACCAGGACACGCTCCCGCCCTACGACCAGCTCGACGCGATCCTGCAGGGCTACGTCGAGGAAGGCCTCTCGCGCCGGGACCTCGTCGAGAAAGGTTTCCCCGAACTCGTCGTCTCCGACGTCATCCGCAAAGTGGACCTCAACGAATACAAGCGGAAGCAAGCCGCCCCCGGCCTGAAGATTACCCCCCTCGCCTTCGGCGTCGGCCGCCGGATCCCGATCGTGCAGAAATACGTCAGCTAATTCCAATGTCCGTCTCCGACACACTTTTCGCCCGCGCCCTCCAGCTCATTCCAGGCGGCGTGAACTCCCCTGTCCGCGCCTTCCGCTCCGTCGGTGGCGCGCCGTTCTTCGTGAAGAGCGCGCACGGCGCGACGCTGACGACGGCCGATGACAAGGAGCTGATCGACTTCGTCTGCACCTGGGGTCCGGCGATTCATGGGCACAACCATCCGCGGATCAAGGCCGCCATCGCCGCTGCCCTGGAGAACGGCACGTCGTTCGGCACGCCGAATCCCTACGAGGTCGAGATGGCCGAGCTCATCGTGAAGTTCTTCCCGTCGATCCAGAAGGTCCGCATGTGCAACAGCGGGACCGAGGCGACGATGTCCGCTATCCGCCTCGCGCGCGGGTTCACGAAGCGCGACAAGATCATCAAGTTCGCCGGCTGCTATCACGGCCACTCCGATTCGCTGCTCATCAAGGCCGGCTCCGGCGCCCTCACCCACGGCAATCCCGACAGCGCCGGTGTGCCGGCGTCGTTCGCCCGCGAGACCGTCGTCCTGCCCTACAACTACACCGCCGCCCTCGACGCGGGCTTCGCGGCCAATCCCGGCCAGATCGCGTGCGTTATCCTTGAGGCCTACTGCGGTAACGTCGGCTTCATCATGCCCGACGCCGGCTACCTCGCGCACGTCCGCGCCGCCTGCACGAAGCACGGCGCGCTGCTCATCTTCGACGAGGTCATGACGGGCTTCCGCATCGCGCTCGGTGGCGTCCAAGAACGTGAAAGCCGTCTCATCTACGCCCAAGGATCAGCTGGTAGGGCGAATCCTCCGGATGAGCCGTCCGTCGTTCCCGGCTCGTCGGGACGACTCGCCCTACCTTCAACCAAGGCCCTGCATCCTGACATCACCCCCGACCTCACCTGCCTCGGCAAGATCATCGGCGGCGGCCTGCCCGTCGGCGCCTTCGGCGGCCGGGCGGACGTGATGGACTACCTCGCCCCGCTCGGCCCCGTCTACCAAGCCGGCACGCTCAGCGGCAACCCGCTGGCCATGGCGGCGGGCATTGCGTCGCTGAAGATGCTCGAGGAACTGAATCCCTACGCGCGCCTCGATGCCCTCGGCCGCCAGCTGCGCGATGCCGTCCTCGCCGCCGCCAAGGCCAAGGGATTGCCCGTGCAGGTGCCGCAGTGTGGCTCGATGTTCAGCATCTTCTTCACGCCGACGCCCGTCCGTGACCTCGCCACCGCGATGCAGGGCGATGCGAAGGTCTTCACGCGCTTTTTCCACGGCTGCCTCGACCGCGGGGTTTATCTCGCCCCAAGCGCCTACGAAGCCGGCTTCCTCAGTACCGCCCACGAAGGCCAGGCCATCGACCGCGCGTGCGAGGTGTTCACCGACGTGATCAGGTCGTTGTAGGGCGGGGTCTCCGACCCCGCCTCACCCATAGCCTCCGATTGGCCCGGCAAGCGGGCTGACATTTTGGCGGGGTCAGAGACCCCGCTCTACAAGATGGACCCTCACGCCCGCGGATGCGCCTTGGCATGGATCTCCTTCAATCGCGCCACGCTGACGTGCGTGTAAACCTGCGTCGTCACCAGCTGGGCATGACCGAGCAGTTCCTGCACGAGCCGCAAATCCGCCCCGGCATTCAACAGATGCGTGGCATACGAATGCCGCAGCTTGTGCGGCGTCAGGTCCATCGGCAGCTCCGCCAGCGCGAGGTAGCGCTTCAGCATCAGCTGCACCTGCCGCACCGGCAGACGGTGATGATGGGCGTCAATGACCACGGCCGAACTCGGCCGCACTTCTCGCGCAAACTCCGCCTTGAATCGCACCAACAGCGCCGTCGCCACGCGCCCAAGCGGACACAGCCGCTCTTTGCGTCCCTTGCCGAGCACGCGCGCCACGCCGGAATCGAAGTCGATGGCGCCGTAGTTCAGCCCGACCAGCTCGCTCACGCGCAGCCCGCCACCGTAGAGCAGTTCCATCACCAAGCGGTCGCGGAGTGCCGTGAATTCGTCGATGCTGCCGTTGGCGAGCAACCGCTGCGGCCCCGCCAGCAGTCTGGTCATCTGCTCCTCCGTGAGGAATTTCGGCAGTCGCCGTTCTAACTTCGGCAGTGGCACGGCCGAGAACGGGTTGCGCCTCACCTTCCCGTGCTCGAGCCAGAATCTGAAAAACGCGCGCAGGCCCGAGACGTGGTTGTGCAGCGTCCGCCGGCCAAACCGCCGTTGCGCCTCGATCACGAAGTCGCGCACTTCCCTCGAATCGAGTTCATCAAAGGGCTTTTCCATCCCGGAGCGAGCCAGCCAGCGGTAGAAATCTTCAAACGCCTGCCGGTAGTTGCGCAGCGTGTAGGGCGAATAGCGGCGTTCCTTGGCGAGATAGTCCGCGAACGGCAGCCACCACTCGGCCAGCACGGCTGGCGGAAGCTCAGGCGCGGGTGGGCTGGAGGCGGGCTTCGACATCGCGCATGACCTGGGTCGCGTGCTTCCGCAGGGCGTCCTCCGGATCGAGTCCCTTCGCCTGCGCCGCTGCCGTCAGTTCGAACAGCATTTGGCCCAGCGCCGCCTCGTCGAGATGTTTGGCCAGGGCCTTCACCTGGGCGACGTCCACCGACTGGTCCGCCGGCAGCTGCTTCTTGCCAATCTGTTTCCAGATGGCCTCGGCGAACATCAGCGCAGGCAAACGCGGCGGCAAATTCTTGAAAGTCGAGGTTTGGGCCGGCCCGAGCTTCTTCTCGCCGGACTTGATCACGTCCCACTGCGCGAGCACCTGCGCGGACGTCTGCAGCTGGTCCCCGCCGAAAACATGCGGATGACGCCGGACGAGCTTCTCGTTGATGTCACGGGCGACGTCGTCGAAGTTGAACTGGCCGGCCTCCTCGGCGAGGCACGCATGGAACACGACTTGGATGAGCACGTCGCCCAGCTCCTCGCGCATGTGCGGCAGGTCGTTGCGGTCGATCGTGTCGATCAGCTCGCTCACCTCGTCGATCAGGCAGCGCACCAGCGACGCATGCGTCTGCTCCTGGTCCCACGGGCACCCGCCCGGTCCGCGCAGCCGGGCCATGGTCTTTCGAAGATCGTCAATCGCACTCATGACTGAATGGCCGCAAGAAGGCGCAAAAAGCGCAAAAGAAAAACCTGCCATCCGCCCGATTGTTTCTTGCGCCTTTTGTGCCTCTTTGCGGCTATGTCCGGAATGTCCGACAAGCTCACCGAGATCATGGCATGGAAGCGGCGCGAGATTGCCCCGCTGCTGCGCCCGGTCGCGCTGACGGAACTCGCGCTGCTCAACGCCACCCTGCCCTCGCCCCCCTCGTTCGCGGCGGCCCTGCGGCGGAACGACGGCCGGCTTGCCATCATCGCGGAGATCAAGCGCCGCTCGCCGTCCGCCGGTGACATCAAGGCCGGCGCCAACGCCCTCGAGCAGGCGCGGCGCTACCAAACCGCCGGTGCGGACGCGCTCTCGGTGCTCACGGACGAGAAATACTTCGGCGGCTCCCTCGACGACTTGCGGGGCGTCACGGAGCACTTCCGCCAGGTCGCGCCGGCGATTCCCTGCCTGCGCAAGGATTTCATGGTGCATCCGTTCCAGGTCGAGCAGGCCCGCGAGGCCGGCGCCGCCGCGATCCTGATCATCGTGCGGGCGCTCACCGACGTGGAGATCGACGCCCTCGCCGTCGCGGCTGCCGCTGCGGGGGTGGACGCGCTCTTCGAGGTGCACGACGAGGCTGACCTCGCCCGCGCCGTGAATCACCAGGCGAAGATCATCGGCGTCAACAACCGCGACCTTGCCACGTTCACGACCGACCTCGCCCTGTCGGAACGACTTATCCCGAAATTTCCGCGCAACGTCATCGCGGTGAGCGAGAGCGGGATCCAGACCCGCGCCGACGCCGCCCGCGCCCGCGCCGCCGGCGCCCACGCCGTGCTGGTGGGCGAGGCGCTGATGCGCGCGCCTGATCCCGCGGTGCTCGCCGCCGAATTGCGCTCCGCCTGATGCCTCTTTCCCCCACGGCCACGCGCGAGTTGCTCGCCAAGCTCGGCCACCAGCCGAAGCGTTTCCTCGGGCAGAATTTCCTCGTGGACGGCAACATCGTCGGCAAATCACTCGAACTCGCCGGCGTGCAGCCGGGTGACGCCGTGGTCGAGATTGGTCCCGGGCTCGGCACGTTGACCAGCGCGCTCCTCGACGCCGGCGCCGAGGTCTGGGCGGTTGAGAAGGATCGCAACCTTCATTTGCACCTCGAGGAGTCGCTCCTGCCTACCGCCGCGGGACGGCTGCATCTGCTCGAAGGTGATGCCGTGGAGCAACCATTGGCGGGGTTGCCATCCGCACGCGCGGCGAGCGGTTTCAAGGTCGTCGCCAATCTCCCCTACGCCATCTCGACGCCGTGGATGGACGCCGTCCTGTCCGGTCCGCTGCCCGAGCGTATGGTGCTCATGTTGCAGCAGGAAGCCGCGCAGCGCTACGCCGCCAGCTCGGGCGGCAAGCAGTTCGGCGCGATCTCCGTTTTCCTGCAGTCCGCCTATGAGATCGCGCCCGGACACAAGGTGGATGCGGGCTGTTTTTATCCGCGGCCCGAGATCGAATCATATCTGCTGGTTCTCGTGCGCCGCCCGCAGCCGCACGTCTTTGCGCCGCAAGTAAAGACCCTCATTCGTGCGTGCTTCCAGCAACGGCGGAAACAGATCGGCGGCCTGCTGCGAACGCTGCAGTCAGACGGAGGCGCGGCCTGGCTGGCTCACCTGGCCGCGGCGGGTGTTTCGCCCCAAGCGAGGGCGGAAGCCATTCCAGTGGAACTTTGGCGGGCGCTCGCCGTATGAACGCCAGCCCCGGCTTGAATGCGGGGGCGACCTTGCCTACAGTGATGGCAATGCGGTGGTTGCCATTAGTCGTCGGTTCCCTGCTGGCCGGATCCTTGCTCGCCCAGCCACCGCCCGGTTCGTCCTCAGGTTTGGCGGGTCGCGTCGAGGGCCGCGTGTATTATTCGCCGAGCGGCACCTACCACATTCCTGTCCCCGTGCTGCCGGAACTCGGGGGCAGCATCAACGACACCCCGAATGTCGTGACCTTCCAGGACCAGTTCAACGTGCACGTCAGCATCGGCACCTTCCCGATGGATGCGACGCAGCGCTGGGAACTCGCGACCCGCGGCCGGAAGGACTATCTGGTTTATTTCTTCGACAATTTTGTACTGGCCGACTTTCGCCGTCTTTTTCCCGACACGCGAATCGAGAGCGCGCGGTATGTGCCCGGCGTGATGAACGGATGTCTCATTGCCTACACCTTGCTGCCCGGCGGCTCGATGTTCTCCGACCGCCATGCCGTGCTCGGGGCGGACACCAACCCGCCGGTCGCGAAACGCGGCAACCTGATCTTCGTGCGCAACGGCTATATTTACATCATCAGCACGGAGCTCGCCGAGCGGGTGATCGAGCGCAGTTCGTATCACCAGACCACCGAGGAGGAGGACAGCATTCTCCGCCAGCGCCTGTCCGACATCCTCGGGAAACTGCAGTTCGCGCAGCCAGTGTCAGACACGTAAGCCTGCGCCGCCTATCCGCTGCTCCGGCCCTGCGCGAGCAGCGCACGGGGGACAGGGCGGTTCGGATTTTCGCTCGCGCGATACCCGCTGTCCCGCAGACTGGGCGCCATGAACTTCCAAAGCTTCGTCATCTTCATCGTGCTGGGCGCATTGGCGGGTTGGATCAGCGGCTTGGTCACCAAGGGCCAGGGTTTCGGGGTGTTGGGCAATATCATCGTCGGCATCGTCGGCGCGTTTCTCGGCGGCTTCATTTTCGGGCTGCTGGGCATCTCCGCCCACAATTTTCTCGGCCAGCTGATCTTCGCCGTGCTCGGCGCGCTGTTGTTCCTCTGGCTGCTGCGTTTCATCAAGAAATAAGCCGATGACCGTTCGCGACGCGATCGAGGCCGACCTGCCGGCCATCGTGGCCATTTACAACTCGATCATCCCGGGGCGGATGGTCACCGCGGACCTCGTGCCCGTGACCGTGGAGAGCCGGTTGCCGTGGTTCCAGGCCCACCAGCAGCCCAATCGGCCGCTCTGGGTCGCGGAGGAGAACGGCACGGTCATTGCCTGGCTCAGTTTCGACACGTTTTTTCCGCGCGCCGCCTACGACGGCACCGTGATGGTCGGGCTGTACGTCCACGAAGAGCACCGCCGTGCCGGCCTCGGGCGCCTGCTACTGGCCAAGGCCATTGCCCACGCGCCGACGATCGGCGTGCACACCCTGCTCGGCTACATTTTCGGCCACAACGAGCCCAGCCTGCGCCTCTTCGCCGCTTTCGGATTTGAGCGCTGGGCCCACCTGCCGCGCATCGCGAAACTGGACAGCGACGAGCGCGACCTGGTCATCCTCGGCAAGCGCGTGGGTTGATAAGGCGGTCATTGCGTGCCCGACCCGGCGGGACGCGGCATCCATCCGGGGGACGGTAGGGCGAATCCTCCGGATGAGCCGAACTCAGTCCCGAAGTCCCGAACGGCTCATCCGGA
>TBL_comb47_HYPODRAFT_10001582_pt1 | contig 29390 bp, 43 predicted proteins | sample TroBogypolimnion_40_FD_10682 | JGI IMG/M metagenome (IMG submission 10682) | reverse complement strand
TCGCCTGCGTGAGTTGGTCTTGCAGCGTAGCCGCCGGAGCAACGGCGCTTTGTATCTGGCTATAGGCTCCCGGCGTCTGCGACAGGAGCAAAGAGTCGAGCTGCTTGTCTCCCGTAGTAGCGTTGGCTCCCTCAAACGGAGCAAGGGCTGTCTGCAACTGCGCGACATTGTTACCGGCATTCCACAAGGCCGCCTGCTCTGCCGCTTTCTGGATATTGCCGGACAGGTCTTGATATGGCTGCGTCGTCTCAAAGGTAGCCGCTGAGTTTGGCTTTTGCGAAGCGGCGTTAAGCTCCTGCTGATACGCGGCCTGCTGGTCTGCGGTCAAGGATGCGGGAGAGTTGGTAAGCTGAGTATTCAGCGCCGCGTCCGTCGGCACATTGGTAAGCTGTCCGGTGTAGACGTTTACCGCCGGGAGGATTGCCTGCCCTGCCGCGTTGACTTGTCCTCCTACTGTCCCGGCGATATTCCCGGCCATTGCGCCAGCTTGCGGCTGATTGGCATTGAGGTAAGCGGACAACTGCGCGGACGGCTGCGCCGGGGCATTCACCCCAGGAGTATTTGCCGCCTTAGTGGTGGCCTTGGCCGCGCCTGCGGTCCCGGCCCCTCCCGTCGAGGTTGGCGCGGTCATTGCCACCGTGGCTGGCGTCTGCTGCGTCTTTTCATCCTGAGTAGGCGCTGTGAATGCCATTTACATTACCTCAATAGCGATCTGGTACGTCTGCCCCGAAGTCAATCCGGCGATATTCAATATGTTAATGCTTTTCCCGTCATAATACCAATTGGCAACGCTAACGGATGAGGTTAAGGCTGTCGCCGTGCTGCCTTTCTGCAAAATCTGGACTAGCGATAGCCCTGAAGGCGCGACGGGAAGCGGATTGACGAAGGAAAGCGGCGTGGTGGTCCCGGCGGTGATAGTCGCGCTGTAGATCGTGCGCTGAAGGTTCTGCAACTGAATACCGCCGTTGAGAATGTTGTAAGTGGCGGTAGTAAAAAGGTTGACATTGCCGAGGAACTTCTGGAAGGTAGCGCCAAGGTCAGTATAATCGCCGTAATCGAACTTCCACAAGGCGGGCAGATTAGAAGATGCCATGCTATCTACTCCGCTGCCCCATGAACTCGTAGAAAATCGCGTATCCGGACAAAGCCCCACCGCTAAAAGCGTATTGACCTTGCAAACTGACGTTTACCCAATGGCCCAAGCTCGTATTTTTTGTCGCATAGGTAGAAATGGGCTGTAGGGCCGGCGTGGTAACGCCCCAAGGGACTGTCCCCCAAGCAAATGTGCCCCAGGTGTTAGCCTGTTTCGGCACTAGCTCAACCGATTCGCTCGCGGTGCTGAAATCAGTAGTGAAAGAAGCCGTGCAAGACTTGAAAGATATGTTGGAAAATTCAAAATTCCACGTCTGAAACTTTTTAATGAAACCGGGATAGCCGCACGACGTCGGCATGAAGGTTATTTGCCAGTTAATCGCCTGGATATCATGCGCCACGCCGGGGAAAAAGCCCGTCGTGCTTGACACTTCTATTTTCCCGGTGGATGCGTCGTTATCATCAACCCAGGCCGTGTAAGTATTCGGCCCGGTGGTCTGAGTGATCTGGTCGCCAATGTTGACGCCGCTGGAATCTGCCAAGGTCAGCGTCCCGGTGCCTACCGAGCTTATAGTGATAGGCTCCGCTTGGTCTGCGAAATCTTCGGAAGTAAAACTCTTTCGTTCCTTGAGGACGTAACCGCTAGGAGTCGCCAGATAGAGCTGGTCATCTGCGGGATTTGCCACGGCGGCGGTACAGGGCACGTCCCATGTTGACCACGCCTGAGTTATCCAGTTGTAGCGGTATTGCAAGGTGCTGTAAGTGTCGCTGGCGTATTTCTGCAAGAACAGGATATAGGCGTTATCGCTCTGATATCCGACAGAAAACGCCAGGCTTGCAAAGTTGGGATAGTCGCTGGAAGCCAAGGCCAGTAAATCACCTTGGATATCGCGGCTCATGATTTCGCATCCGCTTTCATTCGCCAGCATGACGCCCTGCGTAGTGAAGAAGTAGCCGGAATTATTTAGAGGAACTAGCGTTTCTGAGCCGTTGATAAAAGCGGTGCTGTCCAATAGCGTAACGCTTAGAGTCGAGGGGGACGTGCCACTTATCTGATAGACGCCTTCCTCCCCCTTGAACGCGAGTAGCGCCGTCCGAACCGGCAAGAGGCCCAGGATAGGGAAATTGGGAGAACCAACGGGCAAGAGATTGGCCGGCGGGACACTCTCCGGCATCCCGATAGCGGACACTTGGAGCCCGTGCTGTAGGCTAACGCTTGAAGAAGCATACGCCGTCCCGCTGGCCGGGATGGTCGGGCTCCAACAGGTCGAGCGAGAAGAAGTAAGCGAGAAATAAGCCTGAGATAGATTCTGCGCGAAGATTTGAAGCTGGCCGGGAAGGTCGGAATATCCCGAAGTGTATTGCATCGCGAAAAGAGCGTTGTTTGGATCGCGGTTAATGACTAGCGCGAGGTTTTGCGCCGTGGCCTGAATATTGGCCGAAGCCGTCCCGCTAGTAACAATCGAAAAATGCCGAGTAGTAGGATTGTTGATAGAGCCTGCGATATAGGTGTAAGCATGGCCCCCGCTGTCCGTAATTGTCAAGGTATCTCCGGTCTGTATTCCGGAGGTTGCCCCGACGGAAACCAAGGTCAAAATGACATTTTGCATGGTCTGATAATTTCCATAAAAGGCCATGCTGGAAAAGTAGGATACTGACCTAGCAAGCGGCGGGAGCCCATAAGGCGCTCCAACGCCGGGCTGTCCATCATTCGTGTAGAGAAAAGCGCCAAGAAAAGAATCTAGGACAGTATCGGAAAAGCTAACATAGCGATTCGTCAAGTCCCCGCTTGCCGGCGTCCCCTGGGATACTAGCTGATAGTTGTTGCCGGGCGGGACGCTAAGACTGCTAGTGTTAGGCGTCCGGTAGATTTGGTAGAACCACGGAAGGCTAGAAGATGCCAAAACGAAAGGCGGGATGGTGAACGTAACAGTAGTATTCGCGTTGTTGCTGGCCCCCGCCGCTTGCGTATTGACGGCATAGACCGGGTATGACGGCGCTCCTAGAATCTGTAGATTGCTCTCGTCCGTGTAGCCCCAAACCACCTTGTAGGCGCATTGGCTCTGAGCGTTTAGAAAGCCCGATGATATCTGTGCGCTTACCGCAACCTGAGTATCAAGCCCTTGCGGTGCGCCGGCGGGAGCCGGAGCCGACGATCCAGAGAGTTTGTATATCCCATTTGCCGTGGTGAAGTAGCTGTTGCCGCCGGCCAACATCTGATGCAGGAAGCCGCCCGAAGGCGGAAGCATGGTCAATCCAGCGTAAGGAGTCCAAACGCCAGCGCCGTTATCCTTTGCCAGTTTGCCAGAATCGTATGATGCGTAGAGCCCACCGTCATAAGAGAACAGCTTGGAGATATTCGTTAGCTTCTGATAGCTGTAGTAGTCAAATCCGCGCCGGGTAGTGGTTATCCCGATCTGGTCGCAGTTGACATTATTGGCAACGGACATTGCCCCGGCGGGAGATTGCGTCCCTAGAGGATTGGCATAAGTGTAGAGCCCTCGGCTATCGAGAACACTAAAGAACATCGGCTATCTCCACCCACCGCCGATACCGCCGAAGCCGCGAGAACCAAACGAATCCTTGTTTATGATAACCTTGGGACTTCCGGTGATGCGAGGCCGGGCCAATGCTAACGCATCATCCTTCATATCTTTGATTTCAGCGTTAGCCGAGGCCAATAACTGCGACATATCAAGCCCCGTCGCTACTGTGGCAATCGTCATTTGCTTTAGCAGGGGAAAAAACTCGTAGGGGATTTGCGGGATGCAACTCATCATTGACTGGCATACCCATTGCCCCTTTGCAATCCCGGCAGGTGCAGAGGTCAGCGTTATCTGCTGCCCGTTAATGTCCGTGATAGCGACATCATCGGCAACAGTATTGAACGGGGGCAGAGGCGCGATAATGTCAAAGAGGCTTGCCGTTGTCCAGTCCGTCGGGAAATTCGATAGCGTCAGGACGTTTCCGGTTATCGCGGTTATCTGCCCGCAATTCTCAGAGAGTGTCAGAACCCCAGGCCGGCGCTCCGTTATGAAGCGCAGTTTGTAGGCCGTGTAGCTCTGAATCAAGGTGTTGTAAAGGTTGACCCCGTTGGAACTCGTATACATACCGAAGCTCCAAATGCTTGGCACGAAGTTGAACGGAAATTGCACCTTAATATATTCCCGTTCAAGATTGTTGAGAGCCACTTCATTGCCGGAGGCGTCTAGCAGGACAACATCACGGACGGCGTTACCGATAGCACGCGCCGGAAACTGATAATAGCTCTGGCCTTGCACTATCGGTATGTCTACGTTGTAGACAAAGTAATTCTGCTGAGTCCTCTTCAACAACGGGACAATGCCTAGAGATAGCTTGCAATTCATTAACGTGCAAATGTCGGCCAAGGTGTAGGTGTTCTGCGAGTTAGGCGAAAGAGTCTCTAGCAGGACTTCCTGGCAGGCATTATCTACTAGGCACGTTTCCGCGAAGGTCGGCATGGCGCCCTCCTAATACGGCTACTTCAACAGCTTGCGGAGAGCTTCGACTTCATCCGGCCCTAGACCTTCCTCGGCCTTCTTGCCGTCCTCGGCCTTAGCGCCATCGAGGCTAGGGATTCCCATCTTGTGGACCTCGATCTTGACCGCCGGCTCGGCGTCAGGAGCCAACCCCTTGCCAGCTTCCAGCCCATGCTGTTCACAGGTCAGCGGGTCCGGGCAATCTTCCAGGCTATGCTCCATAGCCGCTTTGCCCTCCATGCCATCCAACTCATCGGCAATCTTGGCCAGGGCCTTCTCTAGCATATCGTTCATGGTCTATCTCCTGAGTGCGCCGCGCTGGCTAAAAAGACCGCGAAGGGAGGGACGCGGTGAAAACTTGCCAGCCCCAAGGATTATCACTTCCGAGGGAGTTTTCATTATGCCATTAGGCGCTAACGCCGTTGACGATGCCCGAAATGTACGTGGACTTCGCGGGCATATTGTTCAACAGGCCGAAGTCAGAGAACAATCTGACTTCATAGCTGGCCTGGGTCGGGCTCTGGAAGAAGATATCTCCGTCCACTCCGGGGAGCGTCGGGGAGATATGGTCTAGCGGGCCTACCTTGACAAGCTCGGCAGGAGGCACAACGAAGCCCTCCCCCTGATGAACGAACATATGGGGGATAACCTCGATCTTGCCATTCGGACCCCAGAAGGTCAGGGCTTCCGAGCCGTTTTCAGCCTTCGCCGGCTTGTACGAAGAGTCATACCGGCGCGAACCGGCCTGCTCATTCGCAAGGTCAGCGAAAGTCGTGGGGGAGATAAGGGCCATAACGCCCTCGTCAAGACCACGCGCCACGCCCAAGGCGATAGCGTTCTGGAGCTTGCTGAAAGTCAACTGCGAGCTAGAGCAAGAGAAAGAATTGCTCTGCCAGAGGTCATAGCTCGCCGCCGAGATTCCGAACAGGCTGCCCTTGTTTTGAAGGATGCCCGATATTCCTACCATGTTGCTGCCATACGCGCCGTACCAGTAGAAGTCAAGCGTGGTCCCGGTGAGAGCATAGACCGCGTTGAGGTCGGACGCATTGCCAGTCAGCGTGATAGTGCCGCCGACGGAGCCGGAGGCGGGGACCACGTTGATGGAAACGATCTGCAATGCCGCGTTAGTGTTAACCTTCGCGCCAGCGTTGTAGCAATCCAGGCAAGCATTCTGGAAGCCGGAGAACATAGCCGGAGCCCAAGTACCGTAGGTAACGGTGATGGTAACAGCCGTCCCGCTGCCGCCGGCCTGCGTCGAAGTCGCGGCCTGGCACAGCGAAACGTCCTTAGTGATCGGGCCGTTGCCATAGAGCAAGTCAATCTCGGCAAACTTCCCATGAGCCTTAAAGAGAGTCCGCAGGACAAGGCCCACAGTCCCCTCGAAGGCGGCTTCGCTAGACGCGGCGCGGGCCGCGCTGTCGTAAGACAGCACGTCGCGCATGGTGATAGCCGAGCCGGTAACAGTCGCATTCGCCATCTGCATGGCGATAGGAGCGTTAAGCGTCGGGCCATTCAGGCCCCAGGTCGCGCTAGACGGATAGGCCAGCAGGACGGGCTGATTGAACTGCAAGCCCTCGCGGCCCTTCTTGGAGACGAACTTGATGCGGTCATTCCGATATAGGATATCGGTTTCGGGCACAAGGTCCATGATCTTGTCCCCGTAGACGTTCTTGAAATTCCCGTTGAGGGAGGTTACGACAGTCTCGATTGCAGCCATTTGAGTGATACTCCTAGATGCTGAAATTACCGCCGTAGCGGTTACTACCTTTCAGCCATTCGGTAGGCGTACCATCTCCTGGCCGGCTACGCTGTCCGTTGGTATCCTTAGAATCTCAGAACAGCGCCTACTGCAAATTTGTTAGGTGCCTAAATACTCTAGCATGACTTTGTTTTTTTTGCAACCTAAATCTTCATTACTGTATAGCCTTGCGGAGTCTTGCCGAGTTTGCGGTCAATACGCTCCGTGGTCTTTAGGTTTTCCTCGCCTTCTACCTTGGCTTCGGGCTTCTTGCCAGATGCCGCCTGTTTCGCCTGTAAACGTGCTACAAGGGCCTTTGATATCTTTAGCGCCCGTTCCTCGCCAATGGCGCTGATAAGACCCTCCGGGTCAGTTATGGCGTCCAGAAGGGCCTGCTGATGCGCCATGTGGTCCTTCTTGACAAGAGCAAGGGCCTTCGTGATATTCTCCGGCGTCGGCTGTACACCTTGCCGATTCATAACGCGGAGCTTTTCTACAACCTGCCTGATGGAACCCTCGGTCTGCGGGAAGGTCTTATCTGCCAGGATTTGCTTGGACACTTCGGCGCGAATCTGCTGATAGACTTCGTTGACCTGCTGCTGCTTCTTGGAGGTCGCCTCTTGCGCCTTGCGGTCATCCTCGGCCTTCTTCAAGCGCTCGTAATCCGTCAGTTTCTTCTCGCGCTCCAATTCTTCCGGCGTCATTTTGGCCGTTCTAACCTTATGCTCATAGACCCACTTTGCCAAGTCCTCGCCAACGTCCTCGGTTATCAGGTCGGAGTTTATGAGCTTGCGGATAATCTCGGCTGGATTTGCGCCAAGGGCCGGGTCTTTGAGGATGCTAATAATCCCCTCGGGCGTTTTCAGGGCTTCAATCAAAGCATTGGTCTTGTTCTGCAAGACGGCCATGCTCTGCAACTTCTTGTCAGAGAAAAATCCCTTCTGCGCCAGCGCGGTAAGCTGTGCCTTAGTTACCTTGTATTCCCTCCCCTCTACCTTGATGGTTTCGGTCGCTTCTGGATTGGTAGCAGAAGCCGCCGACTTCGGATCGGTAGCCGCTACTTCCGCGCCTGTCGCCTTCGTGTCTGCCGCCGGTTGCGCCGCCGCTTGCTCTGCCATTATTTTATCTCCCTTTGTGTTAGTGGTGCGCCGACTATTCCTCTGGAACCGTTACAAGTTGCAAGGCCGTCGGAAGCCAAGTCCCGCCAGCGCACAGGGCCGCGTTGGAGTTGCCAGCCGCGATAGCTCCGTCCATAAGCGCGGAGGTCGAGCCGGTGCATTTGTAGACCATATCCACAACGGCACTGTTTGTCTGCGGATCTCCTATCGTGAGGGCGGTGACTGTGTTTGTTGCATACACAATCCCGCTATTGTCAGCCCATAGGAGCCTAGACCCGCCGTATCCGCTGGCCGGGAGATTGGTAAGCGTCATGGAGGACGCATCCAAAATCTGCGCGCAGCCGCTGGCCGAGCCACGGTCTTTGTCGCTGCATTTCCACACAATCGGCGGAGGCAATAGCGACGCTCCCGTCGATATCTGCACCCCGGCATTTCCCGAACCGAAATAATTGATGTTTAGAGCACCATCCGTTACCCCGTTGAAGGACTCTGCCTCGAATCCGTTTCCGATGGAAACGATATGTCCCATGAAAACGGCCAGTCCATAGACATTAAGTGGGTGCAGGCTCGTTAAATTATTCACGCTGAGTGAGGAAGTTTGAATTGTCCCGGTCACGCTGAGTGAGGAAGTTTGAATTGTCCCGGTCACGGTGAGCTTATCAATCACCGCTCCAGTGTCCACTTGCAAGCCATTTTTCGCCCACACGAACTGGCCGATGGTCGCGGTCCCATCGATAGTCGCATTGCCCCCGATATTCCCGTCTGCATCTGAGGTAATCGACGCCGCCTCAACATTCCCCAGCGGGTCGATATTGAAAAGACCGCTTTCGGAGCTTCTTAGCGATATCCCGTCGTTCGAGTTAAAATCGAGAAAATTCTGCTCGCTGAAATCGTTGTTGGCCGCGCCGAACAGCCGATGGGAATAACCGCCCGGCGTGGAAACGACGGCGTTAAATTCCGAAATGCTCCCATCCCCGTCGTCGATGTTGGTAATGCTCTGGTAAATCCCGCCGCCCGCCTGCGGCCCCAAAGCGGAACACTCAGGATTTGTTTTGGGGTTGCACGGAACCCATCCCCCGACCATTGTCCACGGCTGAGTCGAGGCCGCGAGGGACTGGCCGAGCGCGTATTGCCATACGCCCGTCGATGTCCCCGTCAAAATGCCGTAGTGCTCGTCTACTCCGTTGCCGGCGTCTAGCGATTGTTCCGAGTAAACGGCAGGGCCGTTGGAGCCGGAGGAGGTGAAAGTAATAGTGGATACTTGAGTAGTTCCCCCAAGGGTCATGTTGTACAATACTGGAGGGATTTGTTCTTTTGGCCAGATTCCGTCAATGTTGACAGTCGAGCCTTTAACTGCCGTACCAAGCCAGCCACTCTGAACTCCGGAGGCCGGGACCATTGAGGCAGAGGCCGCATTTGAATTTATTGGCAAATAAACTCCAACAATGCTGCCAGTAGACGGTATCCCCCGGATTAATGACCCATTAAGCGCCGGGTACATACCCACATCCGTTGCTTGCAGAAATTGACTGGCCCCGTTGAACCCCGGCGATACATTGGCCGTTGAAATCGTGGTGGTGATTGGCAAGGCCGACGGGAGGGAGTATGCCCCTGTACTGAGATTTGTTATATGCGATCCGTTGCCCCAAAATGAAGATGCCGTAACAGAGCTAACGGCGGTCAGAGTAGTAACATTGCCCGGACCATTTTGATAAACCGGAGCGCCAAAATTATAGGCGCGGGCAGCCGTAGCCAAACAGATCGCGGTGAGAACGAGTAAGTTTTTCATTTCAGTTCGCTCCTATTCTGGCGCAAATGCTCCATGCGTTTGTAGTAAGAGTCCCTATGGCACAATTGCAACCCCATCCGTTAGCCTGCCCTGAGGTCGCCAGAGTCCATCCGGTGCAGTTGTTCCCGGTATTTGTGCCGGGTGCGGATTCTTCCAAATAGTTTTCCCCGGCGCATGAACAGCCCCCGGACACAATCTTGAGCCCTGTCCCGCAGCCGTTATATGCCATCACGCCAGGGCATGAATTATAGGACACAACAAGCCCGATATTAAGCGCCTTGGATATTGTGGCGGTAGAGATTATTGCCGTTCCCCCGACCAGATTTGTAACGGTCGCGCTTGCTATCGTGGTACGATAGGCCCCCGACGCATTGAAAGCAACGCCGGATGATGCCACGATGGTACTAAAGGTCGCGCTGCTGATATTGGCCGCGTTGATATTGGCCGCGTTGATGGTCGCGGAGGTCAATATCCCATCGTAAATCGTGGCCGTGGTAACATTGAGCGTCGGCGCCGTAACGCTTCCAGTCGTTACCAAGACACCGCCATTATTCAGCGTGATGCTGGAAACATTGATAGTGGTGTTGGAACTGATTTGATTCCCGTTGATCTGAACGCCCCGCGCTGAAATGGCGCAAACCATCGAGGCCAAGGCTAGGATTATCTTTCTCATTAGAAGCTGCTCCATCGGAAGGATACGCGGTCGCCCATATTCAGCGGAGCGTTGAAAGTTATCGAAGTGGTCGAAGTTTCGGCGTAGTCGTAAGCAACATCTTGGACTAGGCCATTGACCGAAACAGTCAAATTCTTGCCGTTGGTAATATAGGCATCATCTAGGGCAAAAACAGTCAGGCTTCCGGTGTAGTTGTCCTTGGCAGTTCCGGCAAGATAAACCTCGCGATACTCGACAAGAGGGAAGGTGCCCGTAGTCAATACCACTTGCCCGTTATAGGTCAGTTGGCTAGAGCCATTGATAGCCAGCGCCAGATTGCCCGCGCCCCAACAAATCTCATCCGACGCGGCCAAGCGCACTACTCCCACCGTGGCCGGAGAAGCCGCCACGCTGGAAAGGTAGGAAGTTATGATACCGTAAGTGTTGCCGAAATTGACGGGCGCGGAGAGGGTGAATGTCCCGCCCGTAGTCTGTAAAGTCCCTGCCGCTATTGCGGCGAGATAGCTGGACAGATTCCCGGAGCCTTGCGCCCAGCCGCTATCCCCATAAACAGGGATTCTATAGCTTGCCCCGTTGAAAGTTACAGTAGTCATGTTAGTTTGACGTTATGGTATCGCTCTTAATGCACTCCGTAACTGACAGGCTGCAAGCGACGGCGGCACCATGCGCCGGGGATGAGCTATTCGTCATTTTGAAATTGAGATAGCGATAGGCCGGAGTTGCAATCGAGAAGAGTTGATTGCTAACAGTCGAAGTCGAAGCCGCCGCCCAGGTGATGCTCGAATTGGCGACATTCAAATCAACGAAGTTGATGCCGTCGTTGCCCTGCTGTATCTTCATCTGGCCGGTGGCGCACGTCGCGGTGATCTGGAAGCTCGCGCTATCAGCCGCGCCGATATCCAGAACCTTGCTATAAGCAGAAGTGGTGGACACAAGAACGGAATTGATAACCTTGTCATTCTTCACCACAGTAGCGGCCTGAGCCTGGGTCGCGCAAACCAGAACCGCAAGAGCGATAAGCGTTTTCATTTTCATGCTCCTAGATAGACTCAATGACGAAATGCAGGTTAAAGGTGAGGCCGTTTGTATAGGCCCCGCCGCTGATGGTATAGGCAATGCTGGAACCGGCCAAGCAACGAACCGGGATAGTGGAATTGCCGATGGTCCCGGCCTTAGTATCGGTCGGCGTCGAAACAGTCCCGCTAACCCTGCCAGTCTCATCCGTAGATGAGATAACGATATCGGGGAAGGTGTCACCAATACCACTGGCCGTATTGACGATGTAGCAGTTGACGCGGTACATACTAGATCGCGGAGCGATAATAATAGCCTGCTCCGTTGAATCGGCCTTTATTACCACAACGTCAACAACCGCTGAATCGTTAGGACCATCCAACGTGCCTTTCATAAATTCGCTCATATCATTACCCCACAGGTTGCGGCGCAAGGGCTGGCTTGGCCCCCGCTATCGGTCTAGGCGCTCCCGGCGCTCCTAGGGGCATCTGCGGACCGTTTGGAGGCATTGCAGGAGCCGGCGGCTTCGGCGTCAATATCTGGCTAGGCGTCCCAGGCGGCAAGGTCGGCTGATTTCCGATGGTCGCCAAGATCGGGTTCATTGGATTCGGGCCGGCCAAAAAGTTAAGGTGGCTCTGGATATGCTGAGTAACCGCCATCACAAGCTGCGGATTGGCCCGCGCTTCAACAGAGGCTAACAACGACTTATGCTCCGCTATGTGCGTTACATGGTCGTCAAAGACCACGGCGGGAGGGATAGGGCCATCCCCTAGCCCGTCATTCTCATCCTTGATTAGCGCAATCTCCATGTCATACGACTCAAGGAGAGGTTCAAGATTCCCGGTTTCCATCACCTGCATATACTCTTGGCGGTTCTTGACGTAGCCATTCGCCAGGAGAGAGGCCGCTATTTGCGTCCTACCAGCCGCCGTCTGCGCCAGAGGATTGCCGGTCTTGACGATAACCTTATCAATCTTGGAAAGGTCTTTGCCGGTGAATGTCTTTGAGTAGGGCTTCCCCGAAACTCCCATTACGCGGCCTTGGCGCGGGACAACGGAACGCTTCGCCAGCATTTTGATAATAGCCGTCCCGACGCGCTCGGCTAGGTTCTGATAGGCTTTTCCAAGGTCGCTGTTGAACTGGATAGCCTGCGTACTCATTATCGTCATGGCCTCGGCATTTGCCGGTCCCTTTAGGATGAGGTCAGGATTGCCACGCGCCACTTCGTTGATGCCGATGAGAGTACCGGCAGTCTGCGTCAGCTTGTCTATATAGTCGTAAGTCTCCGGCGCAGACTTTACAAGGTTCAGAGCTTCCGGCTTGTAGGCGTCTCCTTTGCTGGCGTCCCATTCCAAGAGGGTCAGCCCTTGGCCTAACGCCGATTCCGTGAAGTTGGAGTCCCTGGGAGCTAAGATATGCTGCAAGCCGAAAGTGATGTTGTTGGTTAGGACAGTCGAATGGAGCCGGCTGATCGCGTTGCAGACCGGGAGGATATCGAAGGTATCGGTATAACCCCACGGCGAACCCACCAAGTCCTCTGCCGCCATGCGGTAGATCGGTATGCCGGCATATTCAGACGGCAACGGGCCATCCTCTAAAATCACTCGCTCGGATAGGAATCGAATCTTGCGGCCTGCCGGGACTGCCGGCGTCCGGTCGTGGTAAAGAGTCCAAACCCAAACGATATCCGATAGGGGAGAGTAGCAGGGGAATATCTGCCGGCCCTTGTAAATGGCCTCTAGCGAATCGGCCATGATGTCGGTTTCGAACTGCGGGAACTGCACAGCCAGGTCAACCTTGTTGACTTCCTCGCGGAGAATCATCCATTGGTCTGACCTACCATCTGACCTGTAGATATCTCTAACGACGGAAAGCGGGTCATAGACCTTAACCGATACGTCGCCATCCGGAACTAGAGTTTCGGTATCATTGTCAAACGCGACCGGTTTGCCCTTCGCCTCATCCCATAGCGCCGCGACATACGACTCGGCAAACATCTGGCAGTATTGCGTGGCCTTCCGGAAAGCTCCATCAATGTCAATGTCTGACCTATCGGAGTAGAGCGATAGCAAGCCCTTGGCAAGCCGCACCTGCTCTATGGCCTCATGTGAGCCATCAACGGCCTGCGGTTCGTAGGCTAGGCGTTGCTGGCAAGTAAGCGTCACCCGGTGCTTAATGAAATTGTGGTAGTTGTTGATGGTGATTCCAGTCTGCTCGCCCTGCGCCCCCTTGCGGTAGAGCTGGCCTTTGACCAGGAATCCCTCGTTGTAGTCATAGAAGCTGGTTCGGTAAAGCGCCGTCCTGCCCGATCTAGTCGCCTCAGTATAGTATCCGTCTATCAGGTCTTTGCAAACTTCGACGCACTCGCGGGAAGGAAGCCTCGCAAAATACTCATCAACAGTAAGGGCGCGGTGCTTCTCAGCGTTGACAGTCGGCATTATTCAGCCATCCTACCTGATGCGATATAGTCGGCGCGGGACTTCTGCGCCTGCGCCCCGACTTGCGCGGCCTTGGCGAGAAGGTCTTTAATCCCGTCTATGGATTTCTCAAGCTCAGAGATTGCATCCTCATGCGTGTGGTGCAATGACATTAAATCTCCGCATGACGCTATGGCAATTTCTACACGCTTCTTCATTTCCTGCAAGTCAGCCTGCGTTAGAACCACTTTGGCCGGAAACCTCTTATCCAGCCACGCCCCGATCCGCACGATGAGGCGAATCATCGGAATACCCGCCGCCGGATAGCCTTCTCCAAGTCGTCAATCGCGATCTCTATATAATTCCCGTCGGACACAACCTTCCTAGCCGGGCGCTTTAGCGGTCTGCCGTCCTTGTCCTCGTTGATAAGCTGGCAGATTTTGAATAATCCGGTGAAGCTCCCCTTGACGTATCTCGATACCTCAAAGACCGCGAGAGGCCGCGTTTCGTTAGGCTCCGGGACAAACTCGGCCCGCTGGACCATTACCAGCTTGGAATTCTGTTCACGGATTCTGTTCATCTCGTCTAACGTCTTGGCCTTAGGGATAGCCATATCAGGCCGCCGCCTTGCGCCCGAACTCAGGCTTGAGCTTGCCCGCGTCGGCTTCGAGAGCTTCATCCAACATCTTCTTCGCGCCGTTGTGCTGCATCTGTAAGAAACTTCTCAGCGTGGCGATATCGGCGGCGTGGCGTCCATGAAACGTGCAAGCGTCCAAGGCTTCGAGCCATCTGCCTGACACCTTGATATCATTGTGCAACTGCTCTTTCTTCGAGCCGGACTGTACCGCTTCCTGTTCTCCCATTGTCATTTCTCCCCTAGCGTAACTTTCCCGTGCGGCTTCTTCGCGCTCTTGACGCGGATGCCCTGCTTCTTGCCTAGAATGTTGTTTGAGAAGAATCCGCCGTGGCTCTTGGCCGTCTTGAGATTAATCCAATCGCCGGCAGTAACGAAAGTATGCTGATGGATCGATCCGTCTTTTAAGTGCGTGGTAAGACGAAGGTTAGTAGCGTCGTATTCAAACGCCGCTATCCACGAACTGCGTGCCGGTATCGTCTCAATCGTCTGGACCGCTACCGGAATACCGCCGCCCGTCTTTACTGAGGCCATTAGTTAGGTGCCTAATGCTATGGTGCCTAAAGATTCTAAACTAGAACAAATCAAAAGTCAAGCCCATTATTCCCGCTTCGCGCAAAATCAGACCTCGCCTTGTCCCGATCTGCGCTGGCCGTCGCTCTCAATACTCTGACTATCGCATCTTTCCCGTTGCGCGGCGAGGTTGCGTCAATCGGGACGCCGGGATGAGTCGCCCAGGTCTTGCCATAATATTGCGGGATTGGATTCGTGTAGGTGTCCAGATTTCTGACAAGATAGACCAAAGCCATGAGAGCGTCGAAGTGCCCGTAAATCTTTGACCTAGCCAATTCCCGCTTGTCCTTGTCCCATACCGCGTTCCGCAGGCACCCGATAAGCTCTTTGCATTTCGGAGAGACATATATCCTCCCGTCCTTGACCCATTCGCGGACTAGGTTAATCATGGCCGGCAGCTCGTCCTTGCGAGTGGCGAAGAAGTCCAGTCCATGAAGCTGATTTAAGTCCTGAATCAATAGCGGGTTGTTATTGTCTGCTACTCGCCGGAAGGTGCGCTCGTGCTGCTGCATCCGTTTGTATCCGTCGGCATTGCGGTCATGGTATAGCTGATAGACAAGCTCGCGCTCCTTGGCCTTGATGCGCTCCGCGATCTTATCCGTTCTGACCTCCGAATCTTGCAAGGCGAATTCGTCCTCAACGATAAGATGAGCCCGCTTGAAATCGTAGTAACCAAAAATAGCGGCGGTCTTGTCTCTGACTCCCAGGTCCATAGCCGCGTATTTCGTGTAGAACTGGAAAAACTCCGTGCGCTCGATATCCTGCTCGTAGGATTCGTCCCACTCCGGAATTATAATCTTAGTGGGGTCTTTAACCCACAAAGCCATATATTCTCGATCCCAGGCTACAGGGTCAAGCGTCTCTCGCTTCCATTGCTCGATTCGCTCCGGGGGGAAGTCTGCCGGGTCGTGGCGGTTAGCGTCGTAAATGTCAGCATGGAAATACCATCCCTCGCGCTCTGCCGCTTGCTTGATATCGTGTAGGGGATGGTCCTCTGTGTCTGCCGGCGTGGAGCTAATCATCACGCGGCCATCCGTCGAAAATAGCGACGGCATCACTACCGACTCTAACAGATTGTCCAGATCATCAACGTCGCGGCCCTCGTCGATAAATACCCTACGGAAAGCATTACCACGCTTGGTCCTGTGGCTTTGGTTATTGCTGCCGCGAAAAATAATCTTAGAGCCGTTAGGAAAATTTAGCGTCAAGCTGGCATCAAGGATCGGTCTCAAATCCTCAGGACAATCTGCCAGCGTATCGCGGATGATCGGCCCGATGTAATCCCGCAATCCCTCTTTGACGGGAGCAAAAAATGCGCTAACGCTGCCTGGGTGCTGGATACAATCCTCGCAGAGCCAGATGAGGCCGAACGTGGACTTGCCTAGCCGTCTGGTACACTCGATATAAAATTTTAGCCACTTCTCCGCGCAAGATAGCCACCTGGACTTAATCCTGCGCTGTGTCTCTCTGAGCCTATAATCCAGTTGGCCGGTTCCCCAGGCCATCCGGATATGCCTAGGTGTTAACTGCGGCCGTGGCTGGCTTTGGCTCATCTGCCAGAGGCTTACTATATGCCTCTAAATCGCGCATAAGCTGCGCTGCGGCCTCTACAGACTCTTTAGGCGTCTCAGGGGCCGTTGGCTTGGCTTCCGGCTGTCTGCGTGCGACATATGGTAATATAGCTTTGATGGGGTCGAAATTATAGATAACCTTCTTGACTGTGCTTTGCCCGTCCGCGCTCTCAACAAATACCTCATTCTCCATTGCGTCGAGAGCAAGCCGAACAATGCGATTATAATCAGACTCGCCCAAACTTTCAACAGCTTGGAGAAGCCCGGCCTCAAATGTTTTAGGCTTATTCGGCCTACCCTTCCTGCTTCCCCCTCCGGTAAATCGGCCTTTCGCCATCGCAGATTATCTCAAATTTGCGACACCATCTTATTCTCGCGCCATATTATGGCCGATATCCTGCCGGCTCCAAACTGCGCCTCAACGTCCGCTGGTAATACGCATGAGCCCATCCGGTCTGGTCGCGGTGGCAGTAGAGCTTTCCGTCCGGCTGTCGTCCATTACGATCTCCCGGTCGCACGTCCGCGAACTTGTCTGGACGAAATAACCAGTGCCGGCCCAGGCTCCTGCCACAGTTGCAACAGATATAGTCATTGAATGGATTACCCCTCTGCCCTAGCGTCTTCTGACGTTGCATTGACATAGTTAGACTCATAAATACTAACCTGTTTTATTTTTTTTGTCAAGCCTTGGCTCCACCCATCCTGTGGTTTGGCATTGTCCCCCCTTAAAAATTCCGCGCAAAGCTCCGGCATCTGCCATACGACAACTTCCCGGCCATCTTCGTCTTGTAGTATTATCATCACCCAATCGTAGCGCCCTTGAATTTTTCTTCGACTTTCCGCATTACCTCATCCTGGGGCATCCCCTGACCTAGCAAACGCATACCATACCCATCCCGCGCATTTTTGTATTCTAGGCTATTGGCGAACTGTGGCTTCTCCCGTTTCTTGTCCATCCAGCGTTGGTCCTTCAAGTAGTTAGCCGCCAATGGAACGAATTTCCCTCCCTCTTTCTTCCAGTCCTCGCTTTTAGCCTTGGCGCGAACATCGGCCAGGATGGTATCAACAAGCTCTGGCTCCGGCATAAGGTTGATCCATTCATTTTCTGCCCGCAGCTGCGCGTCATGGTTTGGGTATATCTGCCAGAACTCGCCGAAGCAATCAAGTCCGTCAATGTCTGGAATGACACCGGGCGGCACCTTCCCTTCCTTTCCTTTCCCTTCCCTTCCTTTCCCTTCCCTTCCTAGCATGCTACTACCTACAATGGTAGTGCTACTACCTACAATGGTAGTGCTTGCATCTGGTATGGTAGACTTAGGTTCGTGCATATGCGGCCTTTGATGTTTAGAAAAACTGTTTATCTGTATGTATTTTTTGCCATCTGCCAAAAATCTAGTTATGAAATGGCCGGAAAGCTCAGTAAGCATTTTTTCACAATCAACATCATCCCAGGGCATTAATTGTATTTTCAAACGTTTCGGATTGTCCTCTAATCTTCCCTCGCGATCTGCTTGTGTCCACAGCCCAATAAAAAAATATCTAGTATGGATAGGCAAATCTGATAGCTCTGTGTCTTGAAAAAACTCCGGCTTGATTGTGCGGATTCTCGCCATTTCAATTCCCCTTTTATTGTCATACGATATTATTCCGGGCCAAAGAGCCGCCGCCCGGCAGGTGGGGAGAACCGCGAAGCTCTGACCATGCAGCCGGACGGCGGGTAAGATTGTAGAATAGCATCATCAGAGATTTCGCGGTTCTCTGAATGAAGCCTAACATATTTGATTTTTTTATGTCAAATCTTTTCTTGCAGCATGAGAGTTTGCCCGTCGAGAATTAGGTCGCCTGATTCTCCGGCGCGGCCATGCCGATTTTTCGCGGTGGCATATTCTTTCAAGGACTTAAACGCCTCGGCTTCCTTCTGCCGTTCAAGCGGTGTCCAGAACAGCACCACGCGATCTGCTACCTTCTCGATTGCGCTTGACTCCGAAAGCATGGAGAGTTTAGGAGCGTCGTTGCCGGAGCCTGAATAGCTGCCGCGTGAAAGCTGCGCGGCAAGGTTGATAACCACGTCCATCTTGCGGGCAAGTATTTTAAGCTCTCGCATGAACTCGGTTATTTTCAGGCGCAGATTTTCAGCGCGGGGCATGGAGAATTGCTCCAGGTAGTCCAGGTAAACTACCTTGGCTTTAGCTTGCGCTATTGATGACTCGATATCTGCCAGCGTTGGCGCAGGATTGTCAACTATGATTATAGGCAAGCCACTAAGCGCGGCGCAGGCGTCAGCGTATCGCTTTTGGTAATTAGGCCCTTGGCCTTTGCGGACTTCGTAGGCATAGGGACCGCCCACCATCGGTATCATGCGCTGGACAAGCTCATTCTTGTTCATTTCCGTGCCGAAGTATAAGCAACCCGTCCCGGTCTTGGCGGCGCGAAGCATGAGATTTAGAAGCGTTACGGACTTGCCAGCGTTAGGAGCGCCGGCCCATACGTTGACCTCCCCAGGGTAACAGCCATGCCAAACATCATCAAAGAGCTTGTAGTGCGTATGGTAAAGCGTCGGCAGGCGGTGATTATCAAGGGCTTCGCACAGGTCAAGCGTTATATCTTCGATGCTTCCCCCTACTGGCGCGGTAAGACCTTCCCGAAGCAATATCCATTTCCTGACCGGCTCTATTTTTTCCGGCTCCGGGTCTAGGGCAAGGCTGCGCGAAGATGCGATAATCTCGCGCTCGTAGTATCTGGAAGCGACAATCTTTGAGTAATGCTCGACGTGCGCCGATGTTGCCACGGCTCCTATCACTTCTGCCAGCAGGTACGCTTGCCCGCCGATCTTGTCCAGGTGCCCTGCTTCGCTCAGTTTTGATAATAGAGTTACGGCGTCTAATCCGTCTCCGATTTCCAGCATTGCCCGCCAGATGACGCGGTGATTATCGAGATAAAAAAAATCTGGCGAAGTGATGATATGCTCGACGGATCGTAAATGCTTTATGCCCTGCGCGGCATCAATGAGTATGGAACCGAGCAATGCCCGTTCTGCCTTTGCGTCATGCGGTGGTGGTATCATTCAACCTCCAAAAAAGTCCGCGCCGGGACAGGTGGGCCGACTTGCGATGAACGAACCAGGAGCCCCGGCGCGGTAAGAGGTTGTCAGTCATGGCCCAGCCCGGTCATCGCACATTTAGGTTAAACATTTCCGGCCCACTTGTCAAGAAAAATATTTGCACGATACCGGATAATCTGCTATCCTTATATATATGCGATACACTACCGCCGATGTTTGCCGGATGCTGAAAATGTCCAGAGGCTCTCTTTGGTATCTATGCAAGCGGGCAAAGGTCAAACCGGAGTCCGGACAGATCCCAAAAGAGATACTCGCCGGGCCGGTCAGGAATTTTTACTCCGAAGATCATGCCTCTGCGCTCAAGGTTGCACTAGCCCACCCCCCGAAAATGGGCCGACCTGCCGGAAAAAAGAGAGCGAAAAAAGTCTAACAACCGCATTTTTGATTTTTCTCCGTCGAGAAAATGCGGTTTTAGAATCGCATATTAGGTATTGACAGATTCGGGGATGTCTGCTATACTGTCATTATGACCCGGCAAGGCCAGACGGCGAATCAAAAAATCTTGGGCTCACAGCCCACCTCGACCTTGCCGGGTCAGGAGACTGTGAGCCCCACTTTGGGGCGGGAGAATAAGGGGAAATAACTATGTGCCGACCAATCGCGTATGTCGTAACGAAAACCGAGGTCCACCGCTGCCTGACCAACTCGCACACCGACGAGATAACCCGCCTGGGGCTGCGAGACAATAGCCAGAGCCCGGATTTTGTCCGGGTCGAAATGCTCATCCCCCAAAATGGGGCCGACATATTCGACTCAGAGAAATATGAGTACGCCCTAGATCAGGACTACCTCCCTGAGTGGTACAGCGCGGAGGCGGTCAGGGCCGCGTGTCTCGACGACCTCTCTCCTATGTTGGGGAGGGGGGAGATATCCGTCGGCGGCGACCTGGACCTGCGCGGACTGACCTCTCTGCCAGCCGGGGCCAAGCTCAGCGCGGGCGGCTACCTGTACCTGAGCGGCCTGAAAATAGGAGCGGGGGTATACAAAAGTGCAACTGAGGCCCGCGCCGCCATCGCCCTGGCCGAGGGGCGGTAGATGAACGGGAAATTCTGCGAGCGCCTCAACAATCCGCATACGCGCCTGCTCTACAAAATCCAGTACGAAATGCTTGAGGACTCGATGACGCATCGGCTTATCGGCCCGGCGGTGGTTTGCGGATTAGCAATCCTGCTGTCGGCGCATCTGCTGATTTGGGCACTTCGATGAGATACAGAACCTACCGACGCACCATCTGCCTGACCTGGGGCAACGACCATGAGATCGAAGTGGAGGTCGAAGCGACGCCGTATCAGCCTGCTAGAACCTGGGGGCTTCCTGAGAACTGCTGTCCAGCGGAGGGCGGTGATATCGAAGTGATATCTATTTTTCTGCTCCATACAGTCTCCAAGGTTGCGGAGAGCAATCGCTACTTTGTAAAGACCAACTTTAAATACCGGAAGCGCAAGCTGCCGGATGAGATCGTGGACAAGCTCGCAGAGGATGAATCTTTTGTATTAGCCTTAGAATCCGCACTAACCGAAGGGGGAGAATAAATTTCTACAAAAGAGGCGCTTATCCAGCAGAATATTGTGGACCTGCAAGTGGCAAGGGCCCACGCCGTAGAGAATATGAAACTCTACCGCGAGGAACTCGCCCGGCGGGAGGCGTTGGAGGCCGACCTTGAAACCATGAAGGCCAGCGTGTCGAAGGGAATAGCGCGGGAGGAAGCGTTGAGGGCCGAGGTCGAGAAGAAGCGGGAGGTGGTGGGACTTGTCAAGGAGGCTCATAATATTGACGACCAGACGCACGGTCTGACCTTCGGAAAATGTAAAGATAATTGCAAGATTTGTAAGGCTCTCGCCGCCTTGGAGGACAAATGAAAATCCAGATTAAAAATCGTTGGGACGGTTCTATGCTTTTTGAGTGCGAAGCTGGCAGCGTAAAAGTTGCAGTAAAACTCGCGTTGGAGTCCGGGGCCGACCTGTCCGGGGCCGACCTGTCCGGGGCCGACCTGTCCGGGGCCAACCTGTCCGGGGCCAACCTGTCCAGTGCCACCCTGTCCAGGGCCGACCTGTCCGGGGCCAACCTGTCCGGGGCCAACCTGTCCGGGGCCAACCTGTCCACTGCCACCCTGTCCGGGGCCAACCTGTCCAGGGCCAACCTGTCCGGGGCCAACCTGTCCGGGGCCAACCTGTCCAGGGCCGACCTGTACTGGGCCAACCTGTCCAGGGCCACCCTGTCCGGGGCCAACCTGTACTGGGCCAACCTGTCCAGGGCCGACCTGTCCGGGGCCGACCTGTCCGGGGCCAACCTGTCCGGGGCCAACCTGTACAGTGCCACCCTGTCCGGGGCCAACCTGTACAGTGCCACCCTGTCCGGGGCCAACCTGTCCAGTGCCACCCTGTCCGGGGCCGACCTGTCCGGGGCCAACCTGTCCGGGGCCAACCTGTCCGGGGCCAACCTGTCCAGGGCCGACCTGTCCGGGGCCGACCTGTCCGGGGCCAACCTTGATTTTTCTTGCTGGCCGCTATGGTGCGGGAGCAAAAATGTTAAAGTGGATATGCGGTTGGTTCATCAGCTTATCGCGCATATATGTGTATTAGATTGCGACGATAAGATTTTCAAACAAGTGCGGGAATCCCTGACGCCCCTTGCTGAAAAATTCCATCGATGGGGGGAACTGTCCCGATGATCTGCGAGAACTGCGGCGGGACCGGTCATGTTTTCGAGATGTGCAGTTGTTCAAACTGCTCGACACCGATGTATTTCACAGCGCCATGTCCCATCTGCGGCGGGATCGGGAGGCAACTATGAGCGACAAGGCGCCGACGGACACGGAGATGCTGGACTGGCTCGGCGCGGGACGAGATATCAACGTTAAAAAGCGGCTTGAAGAAATCGGGTATCGGCTAGTGGATGAGTCTGCCGTGCAATCGTTGCGCGACGTAATTATCGCCACGATGAGGGATGAGAAAAAATGACTAAGAGAGAATTAACCGTAGGTGATGTTGTCCAGCAGGATGGAATATATCGGCAGGTCCGCTTGGGTGACACAGCCCGACGCGCCGGGGTCAGACACGCTGGGAGGGCGAAATGAAAGAGCTTAGGTTCGTGGGGTGGATACCGAATTGCGCAAGCAAAGAGTGCGATGCAGCGCGCTTGATTCGTAGGAACAAAAGCACGATAGAAGCAAAATGCCGATTCTGCGAAAACGCAAAAGCCGTAAAGGTCTACGCCGAAGTCTCGGCCAAGAGGGGGAGAAAATGAACGAGGCGAGAATAATGAGCAAGGCCGAGATTCTTCAAAGCGTGGAGAGAGTCCTTATGCCAATTTCTCCACCGCCCGGAGAGGAAACGCTGGAATGGGATTTATACCTCGACTCCCGGCACGAGTTGGCCATCGCGCTGGATTTGTTGAGGGATTTAGGGGGCCAGCGATTTTGCCCGGACTGTGGCAACAGCTATGCAAATAGATACGGTCATACACCTGACTGCGATATCGCGGAGGCGCTAAAATGACCCTGAAATTTGGCGACGAGCAGGACATAGCCCGCGCCCGGCGCAAGCCGTCGAGCAAGCGGTGGGTCGATGTGCGCGGCCCGTTCCCGCGCCATGGGCACAAGTGCGGCGACTGCAAGCACCTGACGCGGAATCGAGTAGCCTACAAATGCGGCCAGTCCACCATCACCGCAGGCCCAGGCACGGACATTAGGCTCTGCCATCCGGCCTGTATTTTGTGGGCAAAAAATAATGCTTGACAAATATCTGGACATTTACTAAAGTTTCTCATGCCTACTACGAGGCGAGCTTTACGGCTCCACGTTCTCGCGGACGTGGGGCCGAACTTTTAGGGAGGAATAAAAATGGAAAATGTAGAAAAGCTGGCGGCGGCGCTAGTCAAGGCTCAGGCGAAGATGATGATTGCGAAAAAAGAGACGGAGAATACTTTTTTCAAAAGCAAGTATGCCGATCTTGGTAGCGTCTGGTCGGCTTGCCATTCTGCGCTGAGCGAAAACGACATAGCCGTGGTGCAGTCTCCTGTATTCATGGATGGTAAATTTTTCCTCAGAACGACTCTATTGCATTCGTCTGGTCAGTCAATGAGTGGAGACTACCTTATAAAGCCGGTCAAGGAGGACCCTCAAGCATACGGCTCCGCTTACACTTACGCACGCCGGTATTCACTAGCCGCGATGGTGGGAGTTATCAGCGAAGACGATGACGGAAATTTGGCCTCTAAGCCGGAGCATCAAAAGCCAGTCCCAGCCGCGAAGAAGAATGACGGAAAAACCTTGATATCGAATCCGTTCGCCATTACAAAGCTCTCAGAGAAAACCGGAGAGACAAACGGCAAGCCCTGGGCCAAAGTCTCATGCCAAGACGAGGCCGGAGCTTGGTACACGACTTTCGATGAGAAGATCGCGGGTGATTTGAAATCAGCGAAGGAAAGCGGTGTCCAAGTTGTCTTGGATTATCAAACGAAGGGTGATTGGAACACCATAATCAAAGTCGAAGTTTACACGGAGGCCCCGTTTTGAAAATAACAAATATCCACAATCTCCCGGCCCCGTTGGTAAATGCTCTGTCCCGCGATAGCTATAAAAGCGTTGGGAGGATATCAGTTACAGGTCTACTGAAACCGCCAAGGATACGCGCCTTAGAGCTGCGCCATGACGCCGATATCGTAGAGGACGTTTCGGAAAGGATATATCGCACCCTTGGCTCATCCTTGCATACGCTGATGGAGTCCAACGCCTCACCGGATAGCCTAACGGAAGAACGCTTAAAGGTCGAGGTATTGGGCTGGACATTAAGCGGACAGCCAGATTTACTCGATAAGGATATGACGCTATGGGATTTTAAACTTACTTCCGTCTGGTCTTTCATACTCGGCGGCAAAACAGATTGGGCCAAACAGTTGCAGATGTACGCATGGCTATATAACAAGCATGGATTCCAAGTCAAGGTATTAAAAAACTTGCTTGTGTTCCGCGACTATTCCCAATCCGAAAAGCTCCGCATGAAAGATTATCCGGAAGCCGAGGCCGAGGTAGTTGAGTATGAACCTTTGCCGGCTGATGAGGTCGAAGGATTTATTGAGGAGCGCGTTAGGTTGCATCAAGATACTGAGAAAATGCCTGACGATCTCCTGCCCGGATGCACACCAGAAGAACGGTGGGAGAAGCCGACTACCTGGGCCGCTATGAAACCGGGAGGCAAGCGGGCGGTACGAGTCTTTGAATCGGAAGCCGAGGCCAATGAATACATAAAGAATAATCCAGCGTTGGAAATAATAAAGCGTCCCGGACAATGCGTCAGATGTGAGAGATATTGCAAGGTCAATAAGTGGTGCGATTTTTGGGCATCAATCGCTCAAAAAGATGGAATGAATCAGGAGAATTAAATGCTAACCGCAAGCAAGGAAAAGCCGTCCGTTGTGATGATTGTCGTATCGTTGGAAGATAACTCCACCCCGTCTGAGACTCGCTATATCTCAGGCAAGACAGTTGCCGAAGTTGTGGCGGAGTTGTTCGGCGAGAAGCCGGTTAAGGTCAGGAAGCAGCGCAAGCCAAGGGCTCCGAAGGTGGCGTTGCCCACCGGGCTAGAAGATCAATCGGCGACTCAAGAGCCTGAGAAAAAGAAGCGCGGCAAGGGTTGGCCGACCGACTGACGGATTCCGCAACGCGAGCCCAGGCGCGAAATACCTGGGCGGGGGAGAAATGAGATATCAGGAATTTTTGGAGAGCAAAGCACAGTTGAAAAGCGAGGGGGGATTCGCTCCGTTGTGGATGCCTGAGTTTCTTTACGACTTCCAAAGTTTTATTCTTGATTGGTCCCTTCGGTCAGGGCGCTGTGCTATTTTTGCTGATTGCGGTTTAGGCAAAACTCCTATGCAATTGGCCTGGGCGCAGAATGTGGTGCAGAAAACAAATATGCCAGTCCTGATTCTGACCCCGCTGGCGGTATCGCATCAGACCATAGCCGAGGCCGAGAAATTCCACATAGAGGCCAAGCGCACAAATAACGGGGAGGTCCACAAGGGAATCAATGTAACGAATTATGAGCGCCTGCACCATTTGGATGCGTCAAAATTCGCCGCTGTCTCCCTGGACGAATCAAGCATACTGAAATCATTCGATGGGTCTTACAGGGCACAGATAACAGAGTTCATGCGTCGGATGCCCTATCGGAGCCTTTGGACAGCGACAGCCGCCCCGAATGATTATATCGAGCTGGGAACATCGAGCGAGGCATTGGGAAACCTGGGGCATATGGATATGCTAAATCGGTTCTTCAAAAACGACCAGAATAATTCCGCAACTGTTCCGAAGATTGCCGAACTTGCCGGCGGGTTGACAAGTCCGGAGTATCTACCGATCTTGAATCCGGAAGATTCAACGAGAAAATAGGTTTGCTAACTCCGTCTCGAAAAGGGCTTAGAAAATGCGCGACTTCACACGCAAGATAGCGGCTTTTATCGTCGAGGTCTGGAAGGTATGCGCTTTCGTACTGCGTAAAATAATCAAGGGGAGGTCTTGAATCATGCCGACGTGGGAAAAGATGATGATAGTATTGGCTCTTGTTATTTTCGTCCCCTGCGTGGTGGGGATTGTGATAGGCTTGGCCGCGCCGGAAGGCTATGAGGATGAAAATGGATACCACGACGTGGAGATATAACTATGACCGATAAAGAAAAGGTCAGCGAGGTATTGATTCAGATTTTGACAGCCGGCAAGGCTTTGGCCGTCCACGAGTTTGACCGAAGCCGAATGAATATATCCCAAAACAATCTCAGCACCAGGCTATCAGAATGGGCTAGGGCTGGATATGTCGAGGGGAATTTCCGGCCTGGGACGAAATACAAAGAATGGAGCGCGGGGGGTATGAAAGTGGTATATCCTGCGCCACAGCGCAAAAGCAAGTCCGAGCGATTACGGGAATTGATTTTTATGATGAGGCCGTATCTTCATCATCACAAAGACTGTCAGCTATTAGGCAAGTGGGGCGCGAAGTGCGACTGCGGCCTGGATAGTGTTAGCGCGGCGGCGGCTAAAGCATGAGTCGCTTTGACGCTTGGCTCCTGTTCTTGATAATATCAGGGCTGGCGTTTGCGCTGCTAATCATATGAGACGATACCGAACGTCACCAGAAAAAATAATCCAAAATCAAATAATGTCTTGGTGCCGGTTCAACGGATTTGTGCCTTGGCATATCCCGAATCGAGGATTATTCAATCGCCGCACTATGAGATACAACGTGGTCGATAAGACCTTTGTTGCAGGTATCCCCGATCTTGTGGTGCTGTTATCGGATGCCAAGGTACTCTGGATTGAGGTTAAGAGCAAGACCGGGAAGAGGAGCCCGTCGCAAGAGATAATTGCACAAATGCTGGTAGAGCGAGGGCAAAATTACATACTTGCGCGAAGCGTTGATGATGTCGTGCAGTGGTTTACGGACTGCGGATTAATATGAGCGAAAAGAAATGTGAGATTTTAGTTAAAGACGGCTTGCCCTGCGGGGCGGCGGCTTGCAAGACTTTAGTATGCCCCGGCGTCCCTGATGTTTCCGTATGCTCGGCCCATGATATCATGTTTGATTTCGGGCAAACCATCAAAGTTCTGCTGTCCTCTGACAATATCGTTGAGATAACAAAAATTACGGAGAGGGAGCCTGGGGAATAGGTACGGCGCGAGGGAGGGAGTGGGAGCCCCGCTCCGTGGTGTAAAGCTAGGCGTCCTTGATCGTAAGTACGAAAGTTTGTTTCCCCATGTCGGCTATCAAAGCCGCGAGAGTCGACCGAGAGTTACAGACTCCCAGATGCTGGATATGCTGCCCCTCCCAGGTCAGGTCAACGGGACCGACCGCAGAGCCGGGAGCAACACAGCCGAGCAGTTGTTCATAGACATCAGCCGCGTGGATTAAAATACCCGTGCGCCCAGGCACACCAGTAACCTCATAGACCTCTGGATGCGCCGGATGGATTCCCTTAGTCCAGGCTACAACGTACAGGCCGGAGGGGATACAGGGATGCTCGCCTATGGCCGCGGGCCGTTCCAGGGTCCGGCAAGTCCAGCCGGAATCGGATACCAAGGTGCCGAAAGTGCCGATATCGGACGAATTACACCTAGTAAGCGTGGCCTTCCGCATCTAATGCCTCCAGGAACGGCCCTAATCTTCGATTCTAGTCCCTATCCGTTAAGGCGTCGGAGGCTTGGCGACAGGCGCGGGGGCAGCAGGAAGAGCCTGGGCCGCGCTGGCAGCGCCTTGAAGCACCGCAAGAGCGTTGCCCTTGTTCCAGGACCGGCCCAAGGTGTAGGCAATCGTAGCCGCCGCGCTGATTCCGATGGTGATAGGATTGCTGGCCCCTAAAAAGATGCCGAGGACCGTAGGCACCTGCGCCAGAATCGTAAGCCAAAATTCCGTCGTTTTCCAGCCCGGCTTGATGGTCCCGTCCATAGTAACTGCCTCCTTTGCTTTTTTTATATCCTTTTCAACCATCCAAAAGGCTTTTATGGCATCTAGGATATTCATATTTTATACCGATGTTAGGCTATGTTATCTTATTTTAGTAACTTTAGTAAACCGTGGTAAACTTGCTATATGCCCCAAATGACGTAGGCTATCCCTGCCACGCACAAAAGCCACGCGAAAAAAATTATCCACTTTGCCATTCTCAATGGCTCCTCGGCGCGTTGTGTACAACGTTCGCCAGCGTCTCCGATATGTTTTTCAGGTGGAGCCCGAGCCCCCCGCAAAACGTAGCGAAGCCGGCTATGGCGAGTTTCCAAAGTTTGCCCCTCGCCAGATCGGCGGCGTCTAGCGCTCGCTGTTCCGCTGCGTCTGCCTGTTGTTGGGCGAGAACCGCTTCTTCGTGTGCGCTTGCCGCTTTGTCGTCAATTCCCTCGAGACGATAAGCATGAGTCTTCAAAGATTCAGAGTGTTCATGGCATGGCAACCCGGCGAACTTCGCATCCATGTATCTGTAAAATTCCTCTCTGCCGAGGGGACTGCTCATTTCTTTATCCGGCGAAGTCTTATCTTCGCTCATCCTATTTGGTAGATATAATCACAGCATATGTGCTGATTGCCGGCGGTGCGGAACCGGCACAAGAACGGAACCAACGCCATTTTTTACCGGGACCGGGACAATCGCCTTTCTAATCATGCTTTTTGCCGAATTGCGATTGCAGATAGTTGGCAAGCTCCTCCTGTGCTACTGCGGGAAGATTCTTAGCGATTCTCCCGACGGGCAACGATATCGGCAACGCTGCGGCCTTGGCAACCGGAGCAACTGCCGCCCCGGCCTTGCCTATCCCCTTAACAACTGGCGCGGACTTCGCCATGACATTCTTTACTAACTGCCCGGCGGGAGGCAACCCGGTAAGAGCCTCGGCCACTTGACCCAGGACGCCGCGCAAAGTGTTATGCCCTGCCGGGCCGCCTATCAGATTCTTGGCCTCAGAGTATCGCAAGGCCGGCTCAAGCAAGGAGCCCATTCGATAATCTTTCTTCGCGGACTCATATAGCGGCCTTAGTGTCGGGTCGCCTATCTTGGCCTCGGTATCGTCAACCATTGCGTTGATGCGTTTGGCAAGGATGCCATAAGCCTGCGCCATTGATGGATGGTCGCCTACTTCCTTCCCCACCATCCCCTTTAACTCCTGCATGGCGTCCCAATCGAGCCCGCCGCGATCGGATAGCGTATCCATGCGCTTGACTACTTTAAGCAATGACGCCTCGGCATTAGGATTGGCGGTCTTTTCTGCCAGATCAATAATCTCTAGTCCGATATCTGTAGCCGGGACAGGCTCAGTCCCGAACTTGTCAATTATCGCGCCGATTTGCTTACCGGCCTTGTCCTTGATATCGGATACCCTAGCGAGCGCCTCGCCGGGATGGTCAAAAGTCTGAACTAGGTTTTTTTCTTGGGACCATTGCTGGCCCATGATTGCGGCGTCTTGGGGATTCTCGCCCATATCGCGGGCAAAGGTGGCGAACTTGCGCGGCGTGAATCCAATAGCCCGCGCCCAGTTAGACGCGGCTATCCGGTCAGCCGAAGGGACAAAACCGGGAGCAACCGGAGTAGCATCTGGCAAGATATTGGCGGGAGTATGCGCTATGGTATTGGCGGTTGAGGTAGTGGCGGCTTCTGCGACGGGCGCGGCGGCTTC
>TBL_comb47_HYPODRAFT_10001581_pt1 | contig 29393 bp, 20 predicted proteins | sample TroBogypolimnion_40_FD_10682 | JGI IMG/M metagenome (IMG submission 10682) | reverse complement strand
AAAGAACAAAAAGAAAAAGAAAAAGTTATTAAAAAGGAAAAAGTTATTGAAAATGAAAATGTAAAAGAAACACGATTAATTATTGAAGATGATGAAGATATAAAAAATACACCTTATATTGAAACACCGTGGACTATCATAGAAGCATATTTTAAAGAACAACATTTACAAAGATTGGTCCGTCATCAATTGGAATCTTATAATGATTTTGTAGGATTTCAGATTGAAAAAACGATTGATATGTTTAATCCCGTTCATATTAAATCGGAACAAGATTACGACCCCACAAGTGGTAAATATGTCCTTGAATTATTTATGACATTTGAGAATTTTCATATTTATAGACCACAAATTCATGAAAATAATGGGGCCATAAAATTAATGTTTCCACAAGAAGCTCGTCTGAGAAATTTTACATATGCTTCAACCATGACCATTGATATTAATATTAAATTTGTTGTAAGAAATGGAGAAAATTTAGAAAATATACAAACTTTTTATAAAAATCTTCCAAAAATTCACATTGGAAAATTACCAATTATGTTGAAATCTGATATTTGTGTATTATCGCAATACAAACATGTGGACCATAATATCACAGGCGAGTGTAAATTTGATGCTGGAGGATATTTTATTATTAATGGATCGGAGAAAACAGTATTGGGACAAGAAAGAGCCGCTGAAAATAAAGTATACTGTTTTAATGTTAGTAAAAATAATACAAAATATACCTGGATGGCTGAAATTAAATCGGTCCCTGATTTTAAATGTATATCTCCAAAACAAATTAATATGATGATTAATTCTAAAAATAACGGGTTTGGGTACTCTATATATGTTCAAATACCACGTGTAAAACAACCAATACCATTATTTATCGTATTTAGATCACTTGGTGTTGCGTCTGATTATGAAATATGTGAAAAAATATTACTTGATGTTAATAATAAAAAATATAAAGAAATACTTAATGGTCTACAAGCATCCATTATTGAAGCTAACTCTTGTATGACACAAGCTGATGCCATTAAATATATTTTAAATTATGTAATGTATACACCATTTAACATGGATAAAGAAACAGGAATGAAAAAGAAACATGAGTTTACATTAGATATTTTAAACAATGATCTTTTTCCTCATTGTCAAGAAAAAATACAAAAAATATACTTTTTGGGATATATGGCAAATAAATTATTACAAGTAAGCTTTGGATGGATGGCGATTGACGACCGTGATTCATATCTAAATAAAAGAATAGATTTAACTGGAACATTATTAAATAATTTATTTCGTAATTACTTTAATAAACTCGTAAAAGATATGGAAAAACAAATTATTAAAGAAATTAATACAGGGTCTTGGAAATCAACCGTTGATTATCTAAATATTGTAAATATGACTAATATATATAAAATTATTAAATCTACAACCATTGAAAATGGTCTTAAACGAGCTCTTTCTACTGGTGATTTTGGTATTAAACATATTAATAGCAATAAAGTAGGTGTGGCACAAGTATTAAATCGTCTTACCTATGTAAGTGCTTTAAGTCATGCGCGAAGAATTTCCACTCCCATTGATAAAAGTGGTAAATTAATCCCACCTAGAAAATTACATAGCACTTCATGGGGTTTCTTATGTTTGGCAGGAGATGTTGATGTTTTATTATCAAATAGAATGGATACAAAAAAAATAAAAAATATTAAAGACGGAGAATTGGTTAATACAATTAATCGTGAAACATTATTGGATGAACCATCTGATATGTATGCGTTCTTTAGTAAAATGCCAGATAAATTATATGAAATTACTACAATTAGTGGTAGAAAAATTAAAGCAACTGCCGAACATCCATTTTTAACAAAAACACATGACGGTAAATACGAAATGAAAAATGTAATTGATTTACGAAATACTGATAAGGTTATTATTAGACACAATGTAAAACCAATCCTTGATGAAAATAATACATTTGTAAAAATAAACGATTCAGTTGTATTGGAATATTATCGTATGGAATTATTAGAACTTAATTTATTAAATATAAATATACCAGTTCAAAAATTAAAAATTATTGCTCGAATAATTGGAGCATTAAATACTGATGGTCATATGGATGCTAAAGAATGTATTGAAAATCCTGATAAAATATACTATAGTTTATCATTTAATGTTGGAGAAGAATATGACGCGTTTCAAATAGCCGATGATGTAAAAAAATTAGGATTTGGAAGTCCTTCAATAAGAAGAAGAACTACTAATTTTGAAGATAAAGTTTCAAGTAGAACTACAACATATAATACTTGGGAAGTAGCAAAAGGAGGGTCATTTGCTTATTTTATATATTTATTGGGAGGATTTGTTGGTAAGAAAACTGATATGAAAAGAATTATACCCGAATGGTTGGTAAATGCGGAATTATCTGTAAAACGAGAATTTTTATCAGCGTTTCAAGGTGGAGATGGTTCAAGATTGTCTTATCAAAAAAATTGTGGTAATAAATATGGTTGGACCCCATACTTGGGAATTACATATCAGACCACACATAACGATTATTTAAATGATACTACAGAATATATAAGACAAATTATTAATATGTTTACAGAATTTTGTATTAGTTGTCGGATAAAAATAGTTAAAGTTTGTGATGAAAAATCAAAAGTGGGTATTGTTTTTTCAAAAAGTACAGAAAGTTTACTTAAATATGCTGATACTATTAATTATACTTATTGTGAAGAAAAACGAAGAGTTTCCGCACCAATAATAGAACATTTAAAAATAAGAGAATATCATAAAGATTGTCGTGATATTAATTATCAATATATCATGGATAATTATACAAATAAAACAATTGATGAATTAATCGATTATACACAATTTAATAAAAGACAAATACAAAATATAATTTTAAAACATAAAAAAGATCAAGAACAATGTACTCTTCGTTTTACTACTGATCTTATATATGAAACTTATATTAAAGAAAATATTGTAGATAATGGATGTGTAAGTGTTCAAATTTTATGTATAAAGGAGATTGAACCAGAATTAGTTTATGATTTTACAACAAGAAGTGAAAATCATTCATTCGTCGCCTCATCATTTATAGTATCAAATTGCCCTGTGGAATGTTTTGACCCCATGACACCTATTATGATGTGGGATGGAACTTCTAAATTTGCTGGAGATATTGTTGTTGATGATATTCTTATAGATGATCTTGGAAATCCAACAAAAGTTCGCACAACATGTTCTGGATTTAAAGAGATGTATGATGTTATCCCAGATAAATCAAATTTTATAAAACATAGAGTAACAGATAATCATATTCTTACTCTTAGAATTCGTCGTCACAAAACTATTGGAAGTTATAATATAGTAGAATTTTTGAATCGTAAAGAATTAAAATTTCAAAAAAAACGTTTTATATCTTTGACTGATGCTGAAGAATTTGTAAATAGTTTTGATGATGATGATACAATAGATATAACAATTGAAGAATATTTAAAACTTGATGAAAAAACAAAAGATTGTCTAGTTTTATTTAAAGTTGAAGGTATAAATTGGGGAAAAAAAAATATAGAAATGGATCCATATTTACTTGGTATGTGGTTGGGTCATGGTTTAAGTACTGGAACGGGGTTTGCTCTAAATTATAAAACCGACCATGAAACTTTAGCTTATTGGGAAAACTGGGCTGAAGAAAATGGAGCAGTAATTAAAAAGGGTACAAAATATAATTTCTCAATTAGTTCTAAAAAAAATAATGAAGCTGCTTTAGCTGGATTATGCAATCGTGTTGAAGAAGAACCATTAAAGAAATATCTTTGTAAATATGATCTTATTGATAATAAACATATTCCAAATGACTATCTTACAAATGATAGAGATACAAGATTAAAATTATTGGCTGGATTAATAGATACAGATGGATCATATCGTGCTGGAGGTCGTGAAATTCGCATTACTCAAGGACCCGCTAATTATAGAATTATTGAAGATGTTTATACATTAGTTGTTTCTCTTGGATTTTCATGTGGAGTAAAAGAAGGAAAACGTCAATGGACTGATGAAAAAAGTGGAGAAAAAAAGTTCAGTATTTATAAAGAAATAACAATAACGGGACATAAAATCCACGAAATACCGACACTTCTTCCTCGTAAAAAAATAGTACCCATTGAAAATGAAACACAATTATTAAGAAGCAAGGCTTTTATGGGAAGTAAATTTAAATTAGTTGAAGCCGGTATCGGTCCTTTTGTTGGATGGCAACTTCATGATAAAAGAGGAAGGTTTTGCTGCATAGATGGATTAGTTTTTCACAATACCCCGGAAGGTCAATCTGTTGGTGTAGTGAAAAACCTTAGCTATATGGCTCACATAACAATATATTCAGATTCGACACCAATTTACGATTTTATAAAACCTTATATAATTTCAATTGACATGAAAACATCGTTAGAGTTATATGAAAAAGTAAAGGTGTTTATGAATGGTTCATGGATAGGAATAACGGATTCTCCAAAAGAATTATATCAGTTATTAAAGGATAAAAAACATCAAGGTATAATAAATATATACACGTCAATAGTATTTAATTATAATATGGGAGAAATTCGTATATGTAATGATGCTGGTCGTATAATGCGTCCAGTATTAAGAGTAAAAAATAATAATTTAATATTATCAAAAAATATTGTAAATGAAGTAAAATTTAACAAATTAAATTGGGATGATTTATTGATAAATGGTAATATTTCAGACTCTGTTCTTGAGTACATTGACCCGGAAGAACAGGCATTAAGTATGATTGCCATGAAACCTAAAGATTTAATAAATACAAATGCGAATGAATTTTATAAATATACACATTGTGAAATACATCCCAATACTATTTTTGGAGTTCTTGCGTCTTGTATCCCATTTCCAGAACATAATCAAAGTCCGAGAAATACGTATCAATGCGCTCAAGCCAAACAAGCAATGGGTGTTTATGTAACAAATTATTCTAATAGAATGGATAAAACGGCATACATATTAAATTATCCAGCAAAACCATTAGTAGATACACGAATTATGGAGATGATTCGTATTAATGAGATACCGTCTGGTATGACTTGTGTGGTTGCGATAATGACTCATACTGGATATAATCAAGAAGATTCCTTATTATTTAATAAGGGTTCAATAGATAGAGGTTTATTTCAAGCAACAATATATCATACGGAAAAAGATGAAGACAAACAAAAAATTAATGGAGATGAGGAAATTCGTTGTAAACCAGACCCAGTAAAAACAAAAGGGATGAAATTTGCTAATTATGGAAAAGTTAATAGTAAAGGTCTTATTCCTGAAAATACATTAGTTCAAAATCGTGATATTATTATTGCTAAAATTACTCCAATTAAAGAAAATAGAAACGACCCAACAAAAATAATAAAATTTGAAGACCAAAGTCGTATTTATAAAACAACGGAAGAAACATATATTGATAGAAATTATATAGATAGAAATGGAGATGGTTATACTTTTGCCAAAGTCAGAACACGAGTCACGAGAAAACCTGTTATAGGTGATAAATTTTCAACAAAAGCGGGACAAAAGGGAACACTTGGTAATTTAATACCAGAAGAAGATATGCCATTTACAAAAAGTGGATTAAAGCCTGATTTGATTTTAAATCCACATGCTATACCATCTCGTATGACTATAGCACAATTAAAAGAAACTGTATTATCCAAAGTATTATTAGAATTGGGGTTATTTGGGGATGGAACAAGTTTTGGAGAATTAGATATAAAAACAATATGTAATGAATTGACAAAATTGGGATATGAATCAAATGGTAATGAATTAATGTATAATGGTTTAACAGGAGAACAACATGAATGTATGATATTTATAGGTCCTGTATTTTATCAGAGATTAAAACATATGGTTTCAGATAAACAACATAGTCGTTCAAATGGACCGATGGTTAATTTGACTAGACAACCAGCTGAAGGTCGTAGTAGAGATGGAGGTTTAAGGTTTGGTGAGATGGAAAAAGATACGACTGTAGCACATGGAGCAGCAAGATTTACAAAAGAAAGAGTTTTTGATGTATCAGATAAATATCATGTATATACTTGTAAAAAATGTGGAATGATTGCTTCTTATAATGATGATGTAAATATTCATAGATGTCGCACTTGTGATAATAGAACAGATTTCTCTTATGTTGAATTACCTTATGCGTGTAAATTAATGTTTCAAGAATTAATGACTATGAATATTGCTCCTCGTATTATGACGTAATATTGTATAAATATTGTATAAAAATAAAAATTGAAATAAAAATTTAATAAATAATACAAGTTATTAAATTAACACTCATATAATGTCACATTCAAGTAAAATTAAAAATAATTCAAAATTGTCCATTGTTATAGAAACTTGGCATGACCATAGTTATGGATTAAGTAGAATGCATACATTTATAATGCATCCACAAGAGTCAACAAATTCGTTTAGTTCAACCGGTGAATGGTATATTACAAATAATTTTAGAGATAAATCTGAAATAAAATTTAAACAAGAATGGATAGATTTTTATAAAGGTAAAAATAATGATAATGATGATAAAATAATATATCCAAATAGATTGGGAAAATTTCGTGATAAACCATCTGTTGGAGGAGATTATTCTTGGATGGATACTAATTATTTTCAAGCAAATTATGTAGATTGTGTAATTATTTTTGAAGAATATGTATAACAATATTGTACTGTATTATCGCATTGTTTTTGTTTTACATTGTCTTTTTGTTTTACATTGTCTTTTTGTTTTTGTTTTACATCGTCTTTTTGTTTTACATTGTTTATTTTTTATAGTATATTTTTTTTTTCCTCCTCGTCCTAAAATATTACCAATATTAGACATATTGGACAAAACGCTAGGAGGTAAAAATTTAAATGTTTTTGATTGTAATAATTTATTTGAATTTGTTAAATTATATGGTAATAAATTTTTTGTTGAAGTATTAAAATTTTGTTCAATTTCATTTTTTTTTTCCTTTCTAACTTCATCAGTAAGTTTTTCGTTTGAATCAATATTACTAATAAGTTCAAGAGTATTATTGGTATCATTTTTAGCATTTACAATATCAATAAAATCAGTTTGAATTGTTAATGTTGGAGACTCATTTGAATAATCTGGTAAATATAATATAATTGGATTAACATCAGTTCTATTATGGGAACCCCAAGAACCCACTCCTGAATTTAGTTTTTGATAAGTTATCCAATCGGAACCATGATCGAATAATTCTTGTACTCCACCAACATTACCATTTATAATATTCCATAAAACCTCTGTGTTGGTTAATCCTGGTGTCATTGGAGCTCCTTCAAGCTGAAACCATGTATAATGTGTACCATTATTAGAAATAGCTTCTCCAATAAGCATATGAAATTGATTATCTACAAATAAATCGGTTATACCCAATTGAGTTTTTGATGATGTTGGTATGCCTTGTATTAGTGCATGACTAGAAAATCTTACAAAATAATTAAAGTTTTTTTTTGCAAAGTTATACAATTTACCAGTATCATCTACAATACAATTTGCACCTCTTAAAACATTTAATACATTCTCATTGGGAATTTCTCTTATTATAAAATCAATTAAAGATTCTGGATTTTTAACATGTGTTGAAAAATCAATATTATTACCTTTAACGGTATTATCTATAAATAATTTATCATATTTTTTTACACCATTTAAAGCATGTTTTATATATTGTCCCGTTATTTCATCATGATTTTCAGGAGGTGTTTCTTGTATTTTATTATTAAATTCTGTTAATAAATTATTTGTAATTTTTTCGGCTTCCATATCTGATATTAAATTTTTTGGAAGTTGTAATAAAAATTCTTTATAACGATTAATTGCTTCTCTAACCAAGTCAATATTATTTAATTGTCCTAATTTCATTTTAGAATTTAAATGAGACGGAGCGACAATATTTGCTATGGGTTCTCCTATATAAAGTCCTACATTTGTGGTTGCGCTTTTATCAGGATTATATTTTTTTATAAAATTTGTGATATTTTCAATACTTTTCATTCCTATAATTGTAATTAAAAATTTATTAAATGTAATACCATTTAATAATTTTATTTCATTATTTTTATAAACACTGAAATTTTCATCAGAACATTCTATAATTTTATATTTAGAAATATAGTCAAATATGGGAGATTTTGGATTTTGTTGATTAAATTTAACATCTCCATAACAATAACCATTTTTTTCAGGTTGTTGTGAAATTTTATCCCAATAATATTTTTTTTTATGTTTATTTTTAACCAAATATGGTTTTTGATTATAATCAAAGGATGAATGTTTAAATTTTTTATAATCATTAATAGAAATTTTACACCAATCAATTTCTTCTCCATTAACATTTTTTTTTGTATCTTCTTTTTTACACAAATATCCTAAATCTGATTTATTTGTATAACAATTACTTTGACATGTATTTTTTTTAGACCCCTTATAAACATCGTCTAAATCAACATTTTCATTAACTTCCGCATCTTCTGTATTCATTATATTTAGCAATTATAATAATAAATATAATAGCTAATAATATAATGGCAGGAAATTCTGAATATTTATATGGATCTGTGGGAGCTAATCCTGGAAGTTTTTTATATGGTATAATGAATAGCGGTAGAAGTTCTCTCGGTTTTGGTTTAAAAGGTTTTATACCTCAACAAATAATAACAACAGATCATAGTTATGAAGATTACCAATATGAGAGATATCAATTAGTTGAAGCTTGGAATAATGTATATCCATCGCAATTAAGAGAATCAAATGTTAATAGAGCAATTGGGCCATTTAGAGCAAAAACCAATGCTGGTGATTTATTAAGTAGAACTAATTATAGTAGTGGAGGACCTTCTCAAACATTTCAGAGTAGACCTGGAATGCATGGATTAAGAACAAAATGGGGAAGTATCAAAAAAATGACTGATGGGACAACTGTTCCAAGTGCCACATGTAATCCCAAATTTGTTTATGATTCATCTGATTATTCTCGTTTCAAAAAACAAGAAGCTCTTGCTAAAACATATAATTTATTATCAAATGGTGGAGACCAATCAAGTGCTTCTCAATCAGCTTATAGAGCCATTCGTAGATATTAATCCACTTTTAGAAATCCACTTTTAGAAATCCACTTTTAGAAATCCACTTTTAGAAATCCACTTTTAGAAAAAGTGGAGCAAAATCCAATCCGAGATTTTAATGGTAATGAATTGAATTGTTTGCTTATATTTAGAAAAATTTCATTAATTAGATTTTAAATCTCGGATTGGATTTTGCTCCACTTTTTCTAAAAGTGGATTTTTAAAAGTGGATATATATAAATGGCAAATCAAAATTATTCAACATATTATATTAGACCTTCTGCAATTCAATATAATAATTATGTATCATCTCAAACAATAGGACCTCTCTCTTCAGCACAAACTCCAAATGTTTCAGGTATTAAAAATTTAGGAACACTTAATGGTATAAGACCAAGTCCTCCTCAATTTTACCCAGCTGACGGTTCATCAGAATATTCAAATGCTAGAGCTCAATATTGGAATACTGCCATTTCAGTAAAACAACAACAAATAGCTAGAGAACGTGCGATAAATTCTCACACAAATATATTTTATTCTCCTTCAACACAAAATAAATATGCTGTATCAACTCATATGAATTATATAACTCCTCCACCTTCAGGAATGTATACATCAATATTAAAATCAAGAGCTGTTGGAAAGTCTTCGTATAAACAAGGATTACCAGCAGAAACTCCATTGTCGTTTAAAAATTATAATAGAAATGATGTAAAGACTTCATTACAAGTTGCGAGATCTGGTGGATGTGTTGCTCCAAAAAAGAAGGGATCAATACATAATAGAAATTGTACTGCTGGTGGTGGTATATGTAATATTGGTTCATTTACAGGACAAGGATATTAATAAAATTATTTATACCACTGAACATTTAAAATGACACACTCCGTGGGAGTGTCATTTAAAAACGTTAGTGGTATCTGACCTAAGAATATTTAAAATTTGCCGTTTTAAATATTCCACGGTTTAAAAAAAATATAATAATATAAAAATATAAGAATGTATAAATATATTATTGAATTTTTAGGAACACTTTTTTTAACATTTATAGTAATGTATACAAATAATTGGTTGGCGATTGGATCTGCTTTAGCAGTTGTAGTTCTTTTAGGAGGTCCAATATCAGGTGGGTATTTTAATCCCGCGATAACCATGGCAGGAGTTGCGGCAGGTAAATTAAATACAGGAGACATAGTTCCTTATATAATTTCACAGATGGCAGGTTCTTTAGTAGCTTTTGAATTGATTAAGGTAATGAAAACAATATCATAAATAATAATATTATAAATATTAATATAATAAATTTCTTTTATTATATTATAATGCGAAATATAAATAATACAAAAAAACGGAGAAATGGAAGAGGTCGTAAAGGAGGAGAAGGAGAAGTAACATCTTCTGTTCAATCAGTTGAGTCGTCATCATTATTACCACAAAGCGTTAATGATGCTGTATCTAGTGCTGAAGGAACTGTATCTGGTGCTGCCACAGAATTATATAATGGCGCGTCAAATGCCGTGTCGAGCGTATCAAATGCCGTATCTGGATCATCTAGTTCATCAAGTGAATCAGGTTGGGGTAAATTTGTATCTGGATGGACTTGGCCAAAACGAGACCCCAATTGTAAAAATTGGTTTACATCTTGCGAACCTTCAACAACTATTGGAGGTAAAAGTAGAAAATTTAGAAAGAGAACACAGCGTAATTTATATAAAAAAACCCCAAAAATGAATTTTATGAATGGTCTTCTTAAAGTATTTACTTGTGGAAGGCATACAAGAAAACGTCCGCGAAATAACAAAAAACAAATGGGTGGAACTCCTTTATATTTACAACCATTTGCGGATCCACAAGGAAAACAATTACCTCATTACACACCTCATGCGGTATTACAAGGTGGATCAGCAGTTCCATATTTAAAAGCAGAATTAGTTGAAGATAAACAAGCAAATTTTGATCCAAATGGTAATTCATATTTAATTGGCGGAAAGAAAAGAAATAGACGATATAAGAAATAATCAACACAAACAATCAATCATTATTAAGACTTCATTAATTTAAATAATATATATAGACCAATAATTGATAACGAGAGAAAATATAATTGAACTAAATTATCTTGAGGAATTGAAATGTCTTGTGGTTGTGAATGTAAATTGGTAAATGTTTCTTTACACAGTTTTCCCGAAACTGGGTTAGTTTTATTTGGAAAAACACAAGGATCCATATTTTCAATGTCCACTAATGCTATAAAATGTGCATCAATACCCTTCCTATTTGTAGTGGATACTGTATTTAATACAACTGATTGACAATCTGGTGTTGCTCCTGCCGTAAATGCTTGAAATAAAGCAAATGGGTTTAATGCGTTTAAGTTTCCTAATGCTCCAGGTATTAATCCTTTGGCTTCGCTAAAGTTTCCAATTGCAGAAGATAGAAATGGTATATTTCCCATGGGAATGTTATTAATATAAATAAATCTATCCACTTCTGTTAATTGACATCCTTCTGGTTTATTATCGCAAGAATGTATATCCTTACATTTAGCACCAGTTTGGAGAAAATATTGATTACCTAAAGGACCTCCTGTTTTTGAAGCATTTGATTGTCCTTCTGATAATAATTTTGCGTATTCTATAAGTCCTGCAAAATCTCTTGAAAATGCTGATAAATTTCCATCACTAGACATTCCCATCTCAGATGGGCTTTTAATATAATCCCAATATTTATAAGGTGCGCCAAGTAAAGATGTTGAAACATCAGTCGCATTTGAATTAATTATATCTTTTGAATTTAATGTAGGAGTTGTCATCTAATTATATTATTATATTATTATATTATTATGAAGTTATTATAAATAAATATACAAATTATTTTTGTATATTTATTTTTTATTTTTTACTAAAATATGTTCCGGATTTTCCACATTTAAGTTCAGCATTTCTATTTATTATTGCAAGATCATATTCAACCGAACCTGAAACTAAATTTATTGATCTAAATTTAGAACATTTTCCATTTTCATCTTTAGGAGGATCACCATATGGAGGTGGATAATCAGTTATATTTTTCATAAAGTATTTACAATTTATACAAATAGGCAATTTTAAATTATTCATAAATAAAGTTGAAAATAATCTTCTTATCATTGTAGTATTATAAAAACTATCTTTAAGTTATTTAAACATTTGAATATTTATTTAAATCATAAAAGAATTAAATCATCACTTTATTGTGTCGTTTTAAATGTTTATTGATCAGAAAAATAAAACTGCTTTGTTTGGTTTAATTATTCTCAAGTTTAATTTAGTCCAGTAATATCTGGTGCTTGTGTACCAATCATATCTTGAACGGCTTTGTTTTGTTGCTCTCCTAAAGCAGCAAGTTGTTGTTCTAAATTATCAACCCGTGTTGTTAAATCGGTTATTTTTTTTTTAAAACTAGGTATATCATCTGTTTGTGATTTTAAATAACTAATATTCCCTGCATTTTGTTCTCCTAAAATTAAAGGGTCTGCAGCGTATTCTTTATAAGTTGGTGAAGGAGAAATGATTGGTGTAGTAGTTTCATCAATGCCTTCAATAATATTTCTCTCAACGATTTGAATTATAATTAAGAGAATAAAGAATAATATTAAAAAAAGTAATAATAATTTAATTACCATATAATATAAAATTATTATATTTAGAAGATGAATGGTTTATTTCTCGTGGAAATATATAATGGCATTACCTATTAATTTAAATTCAAATTACAATAATACTCATTCAGCTCCATTTAGTTATAATTTTGAGCCCAATAAAGCAAATGGAAAATATTCATATCCAGTTGGCATAGTTTCTGGAAATATGGCACCAATAACAAATAAAGATTATAATAATGATATTTTTTATAAACCTGGATCAACTAGACCACAAAAGTGGCAATATCGTCGTCAAACGGCTCAAAAAAGAGTTATAGTAGTTGACCCAAATAATCCAAATAATTATATTGAGGAAGTTAATGGAAATAATAGAATTTCAAATTCTCAAGCAACGTCATCATTAATTAGCAATTTAATTGATAAACCTGGAGCATATTCTGTAAAATTAAATACTGAAAATGAAGTAAATAATATACAACAACTTGAAAATGAATGCTCTAATTGTGACGGTATTGCTGTTATTGTGGATTTTAAACCAGAAACATATTTAACAAATAATCCAGATGAGAGAACAACCAATAAAGGATTTTGTTGTAATAATGAAGCAAAAGCTAAAAAAATGGTTATTTATGCCAATACAAATTTAAAAAATAATTATTTTAATACTTTACAACAATATCGTCAAAATAGATGTTTAACTTATGACCAACGAGCATTTAATTTTCAATCTAAAATAATTACATCAACTAATCCAAATGTTACAGCAGAAGAATTAAAATATGCAAAGCCAGGAAGTCCATTGGCATTATCAAATATGTATATAGCAAATTGTTACCCTAATGCTGGACAACCTTCTCAATATGATTTAGTAAATCAATTATTCCAATTAATAAATAACGACCCTAGAGATTTATTCTCTCAAGAAGATATAGATATTTATTATTCATTACAATTACAAACACTTTTTGAATTTAATAATTTTTTATCCAACTATAAATAATGCGAATATAACATCACAAATGTTTTTAACATTTATAAATAATCCTTTAATTATATCACAACTTTCTTCAAATAATAAAAATTGTAAAACAGTTGTATATAAACCAAGTAATTATATTTTTGCGTGTGAAGGTGGGGTTGATTCAAGTTTGCGAACACAAAAACTAACAGTTGACACAATTGGTAAAAATCTTGCCTCAATAAATCCATTACGAGGCGCTTCAAACAATGTATCAAATATAGGAGGTCAACCATTTGTACCTTTTATATATAAAAATAAGACTGAAAAATGTTCACCCGTTTTACCTGTATTTTTTAGAAATGTTAATTATAAAAATAAAACATGTTATAATAATGATATAATATTTTGGAAAGAAGTTATGAAAAATGGTTATAGTCCATAATTAAATTTATCAATATTATACTGATAAAATATTAAAATCATATTATAAAAAAAGTGTATCTCTTCTAATTAATGGATCGTATCTTCCTGTCAAATAATTTGGTAAAAATATATTTATTTTATCTGTAAATTTGTTATGAGGTATTTTATATTTTTCACACCACTGAACACATTTTTGAATATTTGATTTTTTAATATTTTCTATTTTATCGTCTTTATTTTTATTTTTAAATAAATTAATTAGTTGTGTGATATTATCAATTTGAGAATGACCTATTATGATATTAGATTCTTCTATTTTATTTAAAAAATAACAAGAAAATTTGTTTTTAATTATCGTTGATATATTTTTAGAGTATTCGCATCCATTATTATAAAAAGGATAATTAATTAATAATGGTTTTAATGAATATATATAATTATTATAAATGGGTATTTTATGTGAATTTAAAATAAATTTTTTACAAATAATATATCTCTCTCCGCTTATAATATTTGTTATAATTGGTTTTATAATATATATTTTCTCATAGAGAGAACTCAATATATATAAAATATCTAATATGGGTTTATAAAATATATCTTGTATTTTAATAATACATATTCCATTTTCACATTGATAATATAATAAACTACATAAAATAAATACCATGCTTTTAATATAATTATTTGTTTCTTTATACACACAATCTTCCAATTCATAATATAAAAAATTTATAGAAGACGATTGTATAGTATTTTCAGATGATTTTATTGAACCTGAATTAATATCAATATATGTGTTTATCCAAATTGTATCAAGATTATTCTCTCTAAACATATTTATACATTCAACAATCGATGTTGAATTTTCACCATAACACATTACATTAATATTTATATTATCAAAAAAATCTAAAATACTAAATAAATTATTTATTTCCATAAAAACATAAAATGTGTTTGAATATGGTTTTAATTTACTTACTGATATTTTTGTATTTGGTACTTTATAAAAAATAAATTCGTATTGATTAATAATTTTATTTAATAATTGAATATTACATTCTGTATTTGAAGAAATATCATGTATTAATTCTTTATTTGAAATATCATCTAATTGTAAATTTACGTCTTTTAAATAAGAATATAAACTAATTGATATATATGGAGTTAATTGTGTTTCGCAAAATTCTGGATTAATAGTAAAATCTATATTTTTTTTAGGTAATGTATAATAACTCATATGGTTAGTTATTATATATAAATATTTGTATTTAAGTTATATTACACAAATTATTCTAACAATATTGAAATTAATATTTATTTTTTTGACTTTTTATTTTCTAAAATGGATAATGGGTTTAATATAATCGGTTCTATAATAGATGCTGATTTATCTATAACATCTGCTGCGGCACTTAATGTTGTCCCTAATACATCATCTATATTTAGTTTTGTAATGATTTTAGGTTTCGCGGTTTTAGGTTTTGTTTTATCTTTTTCTACTTTTGGTTTTTTTGTTGCCATTGCCATTGTCATACCTGGAAGTTTTTCATTATTTTCAGTTTCATCTTCAACCAATATTAATTTTGTAATTATTTTTCCTTTTTTAACTTTTGGTTTGGGTTTTGGTTCAACTTTATTATCTTCCATTAAATGTATTTCTTCCTGTTTCTTATCTTCTTCTTGGTCTTGTTTTTCTTCTTGGTCTTGTTTTTCTTCTTGGTCTTGTTTTTCTTCTTGGTCTTGTTTTTGTTCTTGTTCTTTTACAATAACAAGTGCATCTGCTATTCTTTTATTTTCATATTCATCATCATCTGTTGATTCAATCAATAATAATTTGTTTGATAATTTTTTTACTTTAGGTCGTGTTCCTTTTACTTTTTCTTTTTTCTCTTCCACATTCTCTTTAACTTCTTCAAATTCACTTGCCTTCTTTTTAACTTCTAGATGCTCTTCATCAATTAAATCAAGAGTTACTTGAGATGTATTTACATTTCTTACTTTTTTATAAATAAAATATCTATTATAAAATGATATAGTCTTTTCATAATTCTTCATTTGTGAGGCAAATCTATATGCTTTTTCATTTTTATAACGATGTATTTCATTCCACATATTATTAAATAGTTCACCAAATAAACCTGTACTATTATTAATTCCTAAAGATTTAGATTCATCTGGTTTTAATAATGTAAACCCATAATCTTCCATTACACGATTAAAATAAGTAAAATTTACAAGATATTCTGGTATTAATTTTCCAATGGATTCTTGATATACTAAAATTTTAAGACCGATACTAGTAATATCATCTTCCATTTTATCATTATCATAATCTTTTACAATTTCCCATATTTTTACACCTTCATTATATAATTCAACATTCTCTCCTTGTTTTTTATCCTTTAACATATTAAATATTGTTTTACCATCATAACAAGTACCTATAAAATAACCATCTACTTTAGTACATTCTGATACATTTTTAACAAAATTTTGAAAAGATGACGGGGTTTCAAAGAAATAATGTAGAGCAAATTGACAAGATGATATATTAAATCCATTTACCCCTTTTCCATATTGTACCGCAATACCTTTTCCCAATTTTGCTTCGTCCTTTATACCTTCTCCAAAAATGGCTTTAGTAATTTGTATTGCTTTATCATTCAACATTGCTGATCCATTTTTAATATTTTGTGAACTATTTCCATTTACAAATATACATTTGGGAATATGATTATTTGTTTTTTGTAAATTTAAGAAACGAGCACAAGCTCCATCAATTCTATTTTCTAAATTATCTCTTGAAATATCAATACCAAATACAAATGAAAGTTGAGATTCATTCCATTTAGCCAAATCTCCTGCTTTTCCACATGCATAATCAATCAAAGTATTTCCTTTTTTTGATACAGCAGTTATTAACATTTTTTTTACATAACGATTATGAAAATCTCTCAATCTAATTGTTTGATCTGTTGAATTATTGGAGTAATATACATCATCATCAACAACTTCATTTGAATAGTTTATATCATTTCCGCTACAAATCATTTCTTCTGATATTGGATTATTAATTGAATACCAATTACTATTTGCCGTTTCATATGAATTACCATACTCCCTTAACCCTTGTGAAAATCTTGCTGTTTTATCATAACGAACTCTTAACGGAATCCATCTCCAACCTTTTAATTTTGTATTATCATAACGAAATTCAACAATTGTCTGGTCTAAAATTAATTCATTATTTTCAGACATTAATTTATTATTTCCATTTTCAGATTTTAACATAATATTACATATTCCTGTATCAGGGTCAAATGGATCACTTGGGACAAATTGAGCGGGTTTATAGTCATTTCCTTTTTTAAATGTAGTTGGTGTGCTATTTAAAAATTTATCTTCTATAATATATTGACAAGGGTTTAAATATCCATCAATTGATTCATCCCATCCACAACATAATCGTATTGTTTTATATTCATTTATTTGAGTAATTGATGTTGTATTAATACCATCTTGAAATATATTATTAACTTCATCCATTCCTCCTGGTGTTTTTATAGTTTCTATTAGAAAATCAATTGTATTATACTGTGGAGGTTTCCATTTAAATGCGTGTTTCCAAGTTTTTACTTTCATTGGACCTTCTTCGCCTATTTTATTTGAACCTACTCCAAGATTAGAAGGAGTAAATATAAGACCATCTAATTCATAAACAAATAATCCAGCTTTTTCATTATCCATAATAATTTTACAAGCTGAAAATATAGTTGAAGGATTTATAGTATTACTAGTATTTGTAGTATTTGTTGTATAGAATTTTTTACAAATTATATTTAATGGAGATGGATTATCCTTTATAACCGATTCAAGTTTTAAATTTCTAATAATATTTTTTAATATAGGTAAACGAAATTTATGTATCGGTTCTTTTTCATTGGATGGTATAAATCCATAACTTCTTACATTATTATTATTATAAAAATAAACATCAAACGCGGCATATAAATTAATAAAATTTCCATTTTTATCATGTAAAATGAGTTCACCATCAATTAAAGAATTGAATAATTCCTTTGTTGATGTTGTTGTTCCAGTAGATATTATATTTTTACTCGAGTTTATTAAATATACTTTTCCTTGTTCTGAAATATACATCATATGACGATCTCCATCAGCTTTATCTGTAACTGTATAATTTGAGCGAATATTTGGAATATTACTATTATCATTCTCGGGAATTATATTTTGTATTTGTAATGTAACTGGTGATGGTCCAATAAACATTGAATAACTTGTTGGATTATAATCTTTACCCAATATAAGTTTCATATATTTTTGTAAAACATCATTTTGTTCTGTATAAGATATCGGATAATTTGTTTCTTGTAAACCCATCATGACAAATTTTATAACTTTTCTAATTGATATTAATAATTCTTCGGGTGTAGTTACAACGGGAGTTTTAATTTTATTTTCAATATATGAAAAACTTGAATGAGTTAATGCGTGATTATCCACTTCTAATTCTATTTCATATACTTCAGGGTTTGAAAATATATTAGCTTCTAATGTATTATATGATAAAACTACTTTTTTTGATTTAAAATCAAATGCGGAACTTTTAACAATACTCATATCTACTTTTATTGGAAAATCTGGATGAGTTAATGTAACGCGATTAATATAACGATAATTTTTCAAAGATTTATCCCAATTATCAATAATATTTGATGCCATTCCACCTTTTTTATTTATTCTATCTTCTGTTTGATATGAAACTCTAAAATTAAAATCGGGAAAATCAACTGGAAACATTCTCTCCTCATTTTTTTTATATTGTTCTTTAATATAAAAATTAACATTTTTTGAAAAACTTGGATTTTTTAATAATTTTGAAATATCATTATGAGTACAATAATCTTTAATGGCATCAAAACCATTGATTTCACTTCTAATAGCATATGATAATTTATATTTACCCGTTTTCTGGTCTAAAAATTCATTTTGGATTCGCAACATATATTCACCATCAGGATTTTGTATAGTAAACCCTAGAGATTTTAATTTGTGTATAACTTTTGTATAATCTATTTTTGTTAGAGGTTTAATACCTAATTCCTTACTTTTTGTGGCAAATCTAACTTCTAATTCGTGATTTTTAACATCTTCTTTATTTTTAGTATTAATCCAAAAAGAATTTACCATATCTTTTAATTCTTCTGTGGGATTTTTATTTCCCATTTCTTTTTTATGATATGGTTTCTTAAAAGTCGACATTATTAATTATATATAATATAAATATATATTTATATTATATTTCAATTTATTTTTTAAATAATTAATTAAACATTGTATTTATCCCATTTATTTATTAAATATTCATAACTAACAATTCGTAAACATCTTTTTTATTAATTTTAGATAATTCATTCATTTTATTTTGTAAATCCATTTTTTTACATATTTCCACCAATTCTTCTAATTTATATGCAGTTATTGATTTTAATGGTTTGTTAATACATTCCCAATTAAAATAAGTGTTTTTATAATGATCTAATTTTTCTTCACTCACATTTAATTCATATGAATAATATTGTGTTTTCTTATTTCCATTACCATTTTTAATGGAATTATTTATAGTAGAATTATTTGTAATATAATGAATTACATGATATGGGTCACCTTCCATTGAAAGTAAATTATAACATTTTCTATTATGGATAAATAATATATTAAACTTATAAACTATACATAATGAAATAAATGTTTTCATATTAATAATTTCTTTATTAGCTAATTCATCTTCAATATCTTCTTTAATATTTTTCATTTTTTTCTCTTTTAATAATCGAATGTTTAATCTCAAAAAATCTATTAACTTAAATTTTTCTTCCTTTTCTTTAGTAAAAGAAATATTACCTATATAATCATAATCAGTCATACCATATTTTATTATATAAAAACACCAAAATAATGTATCTTTTTGTTTTGGTGTGAAAAAATTACATTTTGTTATTGGTTTCAATAAAGATATGGAATGTTGTGAAATATATTCATTTGTTAACATATATTTTTCCAGTTCAATAAGACTCATGTATATTATATTTTTCCATATTATCTTTAATATCTTTTGTAAAATATATACTTTTAATGGTCTCCTTTTGTTGTTCATCGTGATTTAAAGATGACTCTTGAGTTTCAATATAATTAATATATTCTATTAATTCTTTTATAATATTATTATCCAATTCAGATAGATTAATATGAACACCATATTTATTTTCATTTAAAATTACTTTTTTATATTTATTTAAAATTCTTAATACTTCAACATGATTAATTTTATTTAATGATTCAATTTTATCTCTAATATATAATATTTGTGTTACATTAAATGGGAGTTTTTCTTTTTCAATTAATTGTGATTCAAAAGCAATTTCATTCATTATTATTCAATGTATTAATTAATATTTAAATGATAATTTATATTAATTAATAATTACATTATTGAACATTTAAACCCATTCTAAATTATAATTAACGAGATTAATTTTTTTATTACTTTGTCTAATAATGTTATCTTTATTTAAAAAACGTGTTATTAACTCTATTTTATGTTTATCAATTGGTTTTGAAAATACATAATCCAAACCACAAGAATTAAAATGACTTATTTCATCATAAGAACTTCCAGACATTCCAATAATAATTTTATCAAAATTTATTCCTCTTAATAATTGAACTGTTTGTATTCCATTCAAATTCGGCATTTGATTATCAATAAATATAATATCAATTTCATTCATATTATTACATATTTTTTGTATAGCATCCAATCCATCTTTTGCTGTCATAATATTATTTATTTTATTATTTTTTTTAAAAATTTTACTCATTAATTTTACAGTTAATTCGCTATCATCTATAATAATAATATTATATTTTATATTTGGATTATATAGAATATTATTTGTTTTTAATTTTAAGTTATTTTGAAATAAATTATTATTGTATATTTTTAAATCTATAAAAATATTAAATTGATTTCCTTCTGGATTAATATATTCATGCTCAATTGAACCATTATGTAGTTCTAAAATTTTTTTACAAATATATAATCCCAATCCTGAACCCGATGTTGAATTAAAAGGTTTAAATAAATTTTGTTTGATATAATTTGAAATAAAACAATTATTATCCAATACCGAAATTATAATGGACTGATATTCATTTTCTTCATTAATATTACTAATATTTATAATTATATTATTTTTATTATTACCATATTTAATAGCATTTTTAATTAAATTAATAATACAATGTTTAATATTAATTATATCACCATATACATTATCATGAACATTTTGATTAATATTCCATTTTAATTGTGTATTTTTTTCTTTGATATTATATATTAGTATATTTTCAATATCAAGCATCAGTGTCTTAATACTAAATGGTTCATAATTATTAAGAACCAATATTCCATTTTTTATTACACAAAATTTTGTTATTATATCTTCAAAACAATCTAATGATTTATATAACCCATTTATAGTATTTAATATTTCATCATTATTTTTATTTTCTATAATATTATTTTCTATAAAATTTATTCCAATTGTAATATTGTTTAAAGGAGTTCGTATTTCATGAATTAAACATTTTATATACATATTAATATCAAAAACTGTTTCAAGACTAGAAGATGTGATCGCGGCAGTATCTATAACAAGTCTAGAAGCTGTGATCGCAGCAGTATCTATAACAAGTCTAGAAGCTGTGATCGCAGCAGTATCTATAACAAGTCTAGAAGCTGTGATCGCAGCAGTATCTATAACAAGACTAGAAGCTGTGATCGCATCAGTATCTATAACAAGACTAGAAGCTGTGATCGCAGCAGTATCTATAACAAGACTAGAAGCTGTGATCGCAGCAGTATCTATAATATCAATAATTTTATCCACCGATGTAGAAGCAGTATTTGTAATATTAATATCTATTTTTTTAATAAGATAATATATTTTATCTATTTTTTCTTTGAGTTCATTCATATCTATTAATATAAAAATTGAAAATAATAATATAAAAATATTGTAATGATATAATATAATACATAATGGAATTAAAGCCAATGTCTGTAAACCGACCTATTAGGAAAAATATTAGAAGAGATAAAGAATTAGTTGATATATATTCACGATGTCTAATAACGCGAAATATTTCTATTTTTATAACTGAAATAGGTAAAAATATTGATAAAGTAATAAAATCAAATATTATTTTCTTATATGAAGGAAAATGTGTGGTTGAAGGATTTATTAAACAAGATTCAATTAATATTCTTACATTTTCAAGCGGTATTGTAAAAGGAAATACTGTTATATTTGAAGTTGTTTTTGAATGTCAAGCTTGTTGTCCTGTTGAAGGGTTTTTGATTGAATGTGTTGCTAAAAATATAACCAAGGCGGGTATTCGCGCGGAGTCGTCATCGGAATCCCCATCTCCAATTGTCGTATTTATCACAAGAGACCATCAATATACTAATCCTTATTTCAATACCATACAAGAAAATGATAAATTTATAGCAAAAGTAATAGGACAACGTTTTGAATTAAATGATACTTATGTTAGTATTATTGCTGAATTAGTTAATCCTAAACATTCTAAAACGGAGAGAAAATCTGTTGTTAATCCAGAAATCCACTTTTAGAAAAAGTGGAGCAAAATCAGACCCGATATTTTAAAATATTATTGAATAAAATTTTCTATCCGTTTTCAATAACATTACATGAATTTATCTAAATATAATATTTAAAATTTTATTCAATAATATTTTAAAATCTCGGGTCTGATTTTGCTCCACTTTTTCTAAAAGTGGAATTATGAAGACATTATTAAATTCATTTCTGTATCCATAAACCATAATTTGTTATCTTTATTAATATTATCATAATGTCTCATTAAAAATTCAATTAAAGAACAAAGTTCAAATTGAACCATACCACTTGTATTATCTTTTGTATATTTTTCAAATCCGAATATTTCATTTAAAATATTTATTTTTTTATTTTTATTGGATTCATCACATCTTGATCCCGAATAACGCGATAAATTAGTTTCTTTTATTTTAAAAGTTAAATACTGTTTTTTATTATCAAGATCTATAAATCCTAAAAGTCTATTAACTATTCGTGGTTTAAATTTTCTTTTAAATTCATTAAGAATATCTTTTTCATCTTCTGGTTCCGCTTTTATCCATTTAGAATTTTCCAATTTTAATATATTTAATTTTGTTCCTTTAAATAATAAAATACCATTTAGATTTCCAAAATTAATTATTTTATTTACAAAATAATCCTTTATTAACCCATTCATGGATTTTGGTTCAATTATTTTTAACGAATAAATATAATTTAATAATTCAACTTTTTGTGGAAATAATAACAAGTCTAAAATATGTGCCATTAATAAAACACATAATTCATCATAAGTCATTATTTTATCTTCCATTATTTTTTTCATTGTTAATCCACAATAATTATACCAATCTTGACTTCCTCTTGGAAATTTTTCATCAGTTGTTGCGATTTTAATGGAAGTATCAAAACTATTTTTTATTTCATTATACAAAACATTATCTTTAATATCCATGCTCAATGGAGTATTTTTTAGTATTTGAGAATTTATTACGGGTCTTGTTATATCTTGTTTTATATCAAGTTCAATCATTTGATGTTTATAATCAATGGGAACACTTCTATCAAATACAGATATGGATTTATTAGATAATTCGCTTGGTTGAAATAAATAATATTCGTCAATATTTATTAAATAACCTGTTCGACCATATTTATCAACAATATATTCAGTTTTATCCTCAATCAATTGTGTTAATGCTGAATATATTTGAACCAATGGATAAGTTATTGGATTTATTAGTTTAATTAAATCTTTTTTTATATAAAAAAATCGTTCTTTCATTAAAAATTTTATTTTTTTAATAATTTTTTCAGAATTTCCAACTATAAACGATTCGTTATAAGAATCATCTTTAACCATTTTTTTTGATATATCTTTATCTGGATAACATTTATAACTACAACTTTCCATATAATCGCAAGTAGCTGAAAATGGTATATCTCCTATTTTATAATTTATTTTTGATTTATTTGGTAATATTAATTCAAAATTATTATCTATTTTAGATGATATATTTTCTTGAGAGAAATTTACTTGTTCGTGATTTAAAATACAATCTACAGCTGTTTCTTTTAATACTCTACTTACAAAACCTATTTGAACTGCTTTTTTTTCTGCGGAACGATATACATATAAATCAGCAGATCTTCTTTATTATTTTCCAATATAGTTCCATACATAAATATCTCAACATTTCTTTTTTCAAAAGAAAGAATTTTATGACTAAAATTACGAACAGCTCTACCAATTAACTGTTCTATTCTACTCATGTTATACCAAGGTTCCATTATATGAACTTGTCGTAAAAATTTATAATCCAATCCTTCTGATCCCGCTTGTGTAACTAATACAATTTTAACATATTGACCATCTTTATTATCTTCATTTGTTAATGCTTTCATTTCAAAAGAATTGTTTGGAGAGATACGAGGATCTCCTGTAATCATTGAATATTTTGCTGGTATAAATGTAGTTCTCTCCCCGTTTCCTAATTTAATTCTTGGTTTCATTGTTCTAAAATCGATGGGTTCAATTGAAGCATCTTTAAATAATGAGGAAACATTATCACCATATCTTGTAAAACCCATTTCTTCCAATGCAAGAGCTATTGGTATAACACCTCCATCTATATATTGAGAATATATCAATATTACTCCTTCGGATACAACACCATCATTGGATACAATATTATCAAGAATATTTTTAATTTTTGAACTATATTTACCAATTTCTTCTTTTGAAAATATTCTTCCGTATTTTTCAATAACAGATTCTTTATATTTAAATGAACCTTTTTCTGGAGGGTTTTGAGAATCAACAAAATCCATTATTCTTTCCAATCCCTTTTTACCAGTTAGCTCATTTGGATTTATACCCATTGATATTTTATTTTTCTCCTTTGGATCGCCTCCTTTATTTGTTTCAATTATCAATTCATTTATAGGTAGTTTATCTGATTCTTCTTCTGATGTTGATTCTTCAGATGAAGTAGATGATGGTGATGAAGAAGAAGATGAAGAAGATGATGAAGATGAATCGGATGATGAAGATGATGAAGTAGATGATGGTGATGATGAAGATGAAACGGATGATGGCGATGAAGATGAAGATGATGAAGAAGAAAATGTAGTTATATCTGGAATATCTTCCATTAATTTTTCAAGTCCATCAATTGGATAAACAATATTTAATGATTCCAATGGAATTTGTAATAATGTATATCCAAATGTATCGAGATTTTCAAAAGTGGGCATATTTATAACAGCACCTTGTGCAGTTGTAATACTCATATTTTTTTTTCGTAAATTATTAATAATATATTTATAACATAATGATTGATATGATCCAATGGAAACTAGATATAATTTAAGTATTTTAATTTTATCATCTTGATTAATTAATTTTCCATTCATTTGATATTTTGGATATGTATAAGAAATAAATGTATTATCTGGTGAAAATATATCTGGAAATATTCTAAAAGGAAATGTATATGGGTTCTCTCCTCTGACATAACAAAAATAACCTGTAATTTTTTGAATGAATAATTCTTTACCAACTTCAATACCATTCTCATCTTTTTTAAATTTACCATCTTTATCAAATATATCTTTAATTTGAACTTGTCCTCTTTTATCATTAATATTTAATAGATTAACGAGCCAAATTATTTCTTGATAATTATTATACATTGGAGTTGCTGATAAAAGTAATAATCTCAAATTGTCAGTATTTTTTACTAATTTCATTAATTGGTCCGATACAACTTTTTTATTTAAATTATTATCACTGCGAATATTATGGATTTCATCAATTACAACCAAACAATTATTAAATTCATATTTTAAATTACGAAGAATTCTTGCGTTTTTTTCCTTTTCAGATTTAAATTCACCACGAATTTCTTGTACTTTTTCAATATAATTGGCAAATTGTATATATCCATAAAATGCATAAGAATTATTAATTATACTTGTTATTTTACTTATAACCCATTCTTTTTTAAGATCTTTTAAATTCATTGGATTTATTTCCTTTATATATTTATTACTAGTACACCCTTTAATGTTCCACAACCCATCCACAAGCTTTAATTTTCTCTCATCAAAAATTTCCAATCTAAAATTTGCTTGAACATTTGGCGATGCCACTATTATTATTTTTTTTGATATACCCATTTGATTTGAATAATCTCGCATCTCTTCACAAACACCTATAGCTGAACAAGAATTATGAGTTACTGTAAAATCTCCTAACAAATAACGAGAATTTCCGTCAACCATAAAACCATAATATTCATCTTCTCTAATATATTTTACTGAAATTCCTGAAACAAGAACATTTTTTTGTTGTTGTCTAGGGTCAGCTTTTTTTCTTGGTATAAGTGTTGGAATTTTTTCAATACCTTCTCCAGATATATTTATTCTAAAACAGGTTCCATATTTTTTAATTCCTTTATAAGACCAACTTGTTTTTTTCTCATGTTTATAACAAGCAAATCCTAAACTTCTAGCTAAATATATAACATCATTCATCAATAATTCATTTTTTTGTGAAAATTCAAATTCATTTTTTTGTAAACTACCATCACTATCAAGTAATCCTGCTAATATTTTTAAACGATTTTCACGTGAATTATATTTATAAATTGTTGGAATATGTTTATTATTTAATAAATTTAATTTTTTTAATGTATTTAATAATTTATTATTCCCAACTAAACCATTTCCTGTTATACCGTAATAATATCTATCTTTGACATCTTTATGATATCTATACTGTAAATATAAATTATATTTTTTCAAATTATTGGCAAAATAATGTAATACTGTTGAATCTTGACTTGTTATATTTGAATCTCTTGAAGTTCCATCTCCCAACCAATAACCAATCATATATGGATCAAATGGTAATTCTATTTCAGGAAAATCAATGGAAACTTTATATCCTTTTAAATATGCCTTTTTTGATTTAGGTAAATTCAAATAATCATTAATGGAAATTTCATATATATTTTCATTTGTTTTATTATTCATTTTAATAATATCAAAAAACTGTTTAGCATCCATTTCCATTTTTTCACGATTTAATTTATTACAAGTAAATGTTTTAGATTTAAAAACATTATTTTCAATCCATTGAATATTATAATTACTATTTTTATCATTACGAAAACAAAATTTTGGAAATCCTGACGCTTTTAAACAAAGTATATGAGCCTCATTACAAGTATATTTATCTCCTTTAATTGGAATAACATCATACATTTTATCATATCCTCTAGCCAAAGAAAGAACTTTTCTAGGTGTTGAATCATCCCCCATTAATAAATCTCCAACTTGAACATCTTGAACCATTTTTGTTTCTCCTGATGAAAGCATAATGGGTGTATTTTTACCCATACATTTTCCCGAACCTAAAGCATTGTATAATACTAAACTATTATATGGAGTTTGTGATGATAAAAAATTTCTTATAAAATTTTGATGAGGAGCCAATTCAAAATCAGCATTTTTAAGTTGTTCTGCATGTTCTTTTATATCATATATTTTACCATCATACTTTGTATCATTAAATTCTTTTTTTTCTGCTATTTTAATATTAAAGTTTGAATCGTTTAAAGTAGGGTATAAAATTTCATTTTCTGTAGGATTATCTTCTAAAAGCTTTCTCTCGGTTAATTCCTTTTTTAATAAAAATTTATTACATTCAATATTATCCGTCAAGTTTTTTTGAATAAAACATTTATTTTCAATATATTGTTTTTCTAATATTTTTTCAATACCGGTCGTCATATATATCTACTTTTAAAAAAAGTAGAGCAAAAATCCCACCCAAGATTTTTACACCTTTTAATATTTCAAACACCATTTAAACCTTAAAATAATTGTTAGAACCAGCACATATATTTATATCTAAATTATTTACTAAATATATTTTTTTATCATCTATTAATTTTGTAACTTTAGCCCATTTCCATTCAACGCATTCTTTTTCATTAGATTTTTCAATAAGTTTTACATAATAACAAGACATACCTATTAATCCTGTAATACAATCATCCATTTTATAATTTACTGGTTTAAAATAACATCCATATTTTATTACACAATCATAATTTGAGTTATTTATATTTTTAATGACATTCATAAATTCACCATTATCATTTAAAATATATCTACCAGTCATTTTAACAATGAAATCAGTATCATTAATATTATATTTGTCTATACAATCTAAAATATCTTGCAATTCCTTTACACCTTTATTATTTGTTCGTAAAAAATTATTTTTAGTATAATATACTTCGCAATTAAACATATTTAAAAATGTATATCTTTTTCCGTTATTTTCGACAATAATAATTTTGTAATTTAATATATTTAAATCTTGTATTATTTTTTTTAATTTATTTATACCATTTATATATTGTTCTTTTCTTATAAGGCATTCATTAAATAGACATGTAGTTACGATAAAATATAGCATTATATATAATGCTATATTTAATTTTTATCCACAGATTTTAATTTAGTTTTATTTTATAGTTTTTCTACAAAATAAAATGAGACCAATTAATTATGATAACATAATTATTTAACGATTTTTGTAAAATATCCAAAACATTATGTTCGTAAGGGTTTTGGCAGATAAAGGTTAATCGGTGTTTGAAATGTTAAAAGGTGTAAAAAGTAGAGCAAAAATCCCACCCAATAATTATAAATAATATTATAATAAATAATTTATTTATAAAGAAATTTTTACATTGAATAAAAGCATAAAATAATTAAATTTTAAGCGCAATAATATAAAATGATGTTATAAAAAGAACATAGCTTTGGGGTAAGGTTGAAACAGTTCCTTTAAAACCTTATAAATACTTATTAAATGTTATATTATATATAATATTTAAATAATCTTTTTTATATATAGAATATGTAATATATATTTATAAACTACTTAAAGAGATTA
>TBL_comb47_HYPODRAFT_10001580_pt1 | contig 29394 bp, 28 predicted proteins | sample TroBogypolimnion_40_FD_10682 | JGI IMG/M metagenome (IMG submission 10682) | reverse complement strand
GCCGCTGGTGTGGCTGGGCAGGGCGAAGCTAAGAAGTCCTCCAATCCCAACCCAATAAATGACCTGCCTTCCTTCGTCAATGACCGGCACCGAGAAGTACTGGGGATCACCGGAGACGGTCGCCGCGTTGAGGGCCGGTGCTCCGATTTGATTCCATTTGAGGGCGCTGGTATCAAAGCTGTAAATGCCAATTGATCCGCCAAAAAGAACCGGAATGAATATCTGGTTGGTCAGCACCGCCGGCCCGCCCATGGCTTCGCCTTGGCCAAATATCGGGGAAGATGTGCCGCTGGCCCAGTCTAGTGAAATCCAGACCGGGCCTTCTCGCGTCGGCACAACCAGCCCCGCCTTTCCGACGATGAAGGCCGCCGACCAGGACCATTCAGGGAGTCTCGATTCGCCGACCCTGCGACCGGGCGCAGGTGTCAGGGAGACCCATTTATCTTCTGCCGGGCTGAAATAGTCGATGAGACCGGTGGTGCGGTCAAAAGTGACCAGTGCGCTGGAGTGGCTCCCCAAGGAACCTACGATAAATTCGTAGTCACCGCGTGGGCGCGGCAACGTGAAGGCATCCCGTTCCTGATCTACCCACTGCCGGTTGTTTTCCTTCCGCACCGGGATGGCAGAGGCATTGATTGGCTCTGATGGCAGATGAAGTCCGCGACCACCACCGGAAGGCGGCATCCAGACCTCACTATGCTGCTCACAGGAAACCAACATCTTTCCGCAATAAGGACAATGGCCGAAATTCCCGGGGAAGAAACCGCCACATTCAGATGCGCCACTCGGATGCCAATTCGCGCCAGCAATAAGATCGAGCCCCGATTGGTTGCCCTCAATTATTCCTGTTTCTTGGTTTAGCAGCAAAAAACGCTTAATTTTATCGTCCTGAACCCATTTGCCAAAAGGTCCTATCCAAAGTGGCTTGTCACCCATAACATCCTCTTATCAAACAGTTCTTCGAAAACATCTGCCACGGAGTATGAAAACGATCTTTGCTAAAAATGAGGTGAGACACGCGAGCCGCTCATCGCGTGGCCCGACCTCGACAAGATTGAGCACATTGTTTTTAGGCGGCCCCATATTTCTGGGCAAAAGTCTCATCAGACATGGTGAGAAAGAGGATACCTTCAACCAAAGCGACTATCGCCGGAATGAAAGTCCAGCAGAAAAGAAAAAAAAGTATTCCTTGACCAGCTTTTCCGAGATAAAACTTATGAGCTCCGAAGCCGCCCAGAAAAAAGGCGAACAGAGCGGCGGCAATTTTGGTTTTGCCGTTGGGAGCAACCGCTCCGAAAGAACAGCCGGAGGACATTTGACGTACCCCGCACTTCGGACAGATTTCTGCCTTTGACTTGATCGTCGCTCCACATTCGGAACAGAACTTTTCATCGGCGGCTTTGGTTGCTGGTTCATTCATTGTGTATTCCCTCGATTGTTAGGTAGTTATGCCATTGATGCAGTGGAAGGTCGGCACGTTGCCCCTACCGGACTTTAATCCCTGAGTAAAAGGAACAAAGACTATTCCACCAACTTATTAAGCAGTTAAAATTATATAATCATGCTTTATCAAACTACTACATCATCAGATCTCGATGAATTCCCTGACTAATGACCATATATAAAGTTGGTGTCAAACGCAGCAGTTTCATTCAAAAGGATTCTTAACTGTCTCTGCTTTTTCAACAGTTATCCTGTCCGGCAGATCGGTCTTTTCCATTTCCGACAATGTAAGGTCAATGACGGTTTTGAGCAATTGCACAATTTTCAGCCCTTCTTTATCCAGGGTCAAATCTACCGATCCGTAGATGGAAACCCGGTCGACCCGGTTCTCTATAGTCAGGTCGCCTATCTTAAGGCACTCGGATTCGTCTTGGAAGGGGTGGATTAAATGCTCGGCCATCACAATATCCTTTTAGGTTTGCGCTCTTTATAATTCTTTGGTTCGGGCAAAGCCATCCCCCTCTCCTTGATCTGCGCAGTAATCGAGGGTGAAATATTGATCCCAGTGAGCTTCTCGAGTTCGGCAAAGCTAATTTTGTGCGCGGTTGCATTCTCGGCATTGTCGATGAGGTATGCTCCGGCCTCGTGCCGCTTGGGATCATACACCGCCTTATAGAGCTGAGTCGGTACCATAACGGCGCCGCCTATCCTCTGGAGGTTGCTCCCCTTGAAAATCGGCCCGGTGATGACATATAATTCTCCGCGATCTTTAGCCATTTTTCGCACCGTCGCCTCGATTCCCTCCCACGGGCCCCGGTTGTTTTGAGGAACCTGCGGCACCATGTTGGCTAGAGAGAAACACTCCTGTTGCGACTTTTGGTCGGGCATATCGCCGGAAGGCGCGATGTGTCCACGATCAAAACCGGAGCGCGCGTAGTCGCGCAGTTCAGCCCGCTCGTAAGCGGGGATATTGGGATCAGCATAAAACTTGCTGGAGCGTTTCATGGTCCGGGCCCTGGCCAGCTTCTCGCGAGTCAGGTGTTCCGCCGAGTACAGGGCTGTTTTGGTTACACCCGAGTGCATCAGGCCTAGTTCCGAATAGCATATTTCCCGCGTTTTGGTGGAAAGCTTGAGGTTGATGAAGATAGGGGCCTGCCCGCCGGCGAAAAGTTCGGGACAGTTTGTTTGTGCATCAGCACCGGTTGCTGCCATGACAATAGTTATTAACAAAATAAAATGGCGCAAAGCCTTCATTGTTTCTCCCGAAAATTGTTAACTAGAGACTCCAGAATTGAAAGGGGCATCCTGCTTTCATTTGCCTCTCTTTCCCCGCAAGGGTTGGGACGTGCTCCCCTTCCTGGTGCTTCGGCAACTGCATCCGGCTCCATTTCTCCTTGCAAGCGGCACATTCCTGCTGACACGGCTCAATATGCACCACGAGGCTATGGTCGAGCCTGTTATGAATTTTGTCCGTAATGGCACACCTCAGATTATGGGCACTTCTGAGCGTCATGTGCTCCGGAACTGTCAGGTGCATCTCAATATGCAGCCTTTGGTCTACTTTCCAGGACCTGAGCTTATGCTGTTTAACGAATTCACCGGAATGCTGTGTGAGAACGTCGCCGATAACCGCTTCATCAGCAAGGCTCAGGTTGATTTCCGGCAGAGGAAAGATAGTCCGCCTGACCAAGTCCCACATCGTCTTAAAGACATTCTTTTCATGTGGTGAATTAGTAGCGTCCATTAGCCCTCCAAAGATAACCCAACCGGTCCCGTTCCGACATGTGTATTGACTATCATGGAGCAAACGCAGGTAGATAAATCCAGTTACGTCCGTCCGATCACAAAGATAGTCCATCGCTCGACAAGCCTGATTATCGCGAAGAAAATCTCCTTGGCCGGGTTGGAGGAAAAATCTGCCAGCGGTTTGGCAATATAGAGGCTTGAAGTACCGGCAATGGCGGCAGCAAGTATTCCGGTCAACAACCGGTCATCGACCATAAGAACCACCTCCGGCGCAACGCCTTCCAGTTCTATTATCTTGTGAAGACCGTCCGGATACGGTTTTTTCCGAACGTTTGTGATAAATCTGAACTCCGGGTAGTTCTCCTGGAAATATCGATTACGCGACTCCGAGGGCTTGTTTGAATACACATAAATACGGCTGAACTGCCCGCTTCTGCTGATTCCATCAAGCCACACCTTCATGGTGCCGGAGGGCTCCGGATACCCATGGGGCGCAAGCACACCGTCAAAATCAAGCGCAATTACCTTCACGCACCCTTTAAAGGGCGCAGCAGGTTCCAGATCTGACAACCGCGAGATGCTTCGCGAGAACGCAGCATCGAAAAGTTTTCTCCGGTATGAAATTGATTTTCCACAGCTGTACAAAATTCGCGCTATCATAATTCGCAGAGTATTTTTTTCAAATTAAACCTCGCCGGTGGCTTCCCGCTCGGGATAAATCACCGAAGCTGCAATCCCCAAGACAAGACATACCAGTACGAATACCAGACTTTGGTTGGCAGTTATCCGAATAGCGTGGTAGGGCTCCGAAACAGTCAGCAGCATTTTTACCCCTATGAAAACCAGGATGACAATAACGGATTTTTCCAAATGGCAAAGATAACGCTTTGCCGCGACCAGAACGAAGTACATTGAACGTAAGCCCAAAATCGCGAAAATATTAGAGGTGTAAACTAGAAAGGGTTCTTGGGTGATGGCGATGACAGCCGGCACGGAATCGAAGGCAAACATTACATCAGAGATTTCTATTGCCACCAGACAGAGGAACAAGGGGGTGGCGTGAAGTTTATTCTCTTTTGTGGTAAAGAAGTTATTTCCGACACGCTGCGGGTGCACAGGGAAAAACTTTTTAGCAATCCGCACCGACCAGTGGTCGGTATAATCCACAATTTCATCATCGTCCCCGCCCTCTGACTTGTACATTTGCCAGGCAGAGTAAAGGACAAATACCCCGAACACGGCGAGGACCCAGTTGCCCAGGAAAAGCAGCGAGGTCCCCGCGGTGACGAAAACGAGGCGCAGAACTACGGCACCCAAAATCCCGAAGTACAATATTCGGTGTTGAAGACCATCCTTGATAGTGAAACTTGAAAAGATTGCCATAAACACGAAAAGATTATCAACAGATAGTGATTTCTCCAACAAATATCCTGACAAAAAGAGTGATGCTTTATCAACACCATGTTGTTTCATGATGAATCCTGCAAATCCTACCGACAAGACGACCCAAATAATGGACCAAACTGCGGCATTGGTCAGACTGACGGCATTATCTTTCTTATGGGCACTCAGGTCCACCCATAGCGCAATGGCGACCACTCCTAGGAAAAAAATCACCTCCCAGGGGGCATAACCTTTTAGCACCGTATTGCAAATTTGATCAATCATAAGTACTCCTGTCAGACTTAAGGGATAGTAACTGCGCTCTGTCGCCAACTCGGCCCGTTTTATTAAATTTTATTACTTAGCGTCCTGCCTTTTGTCAAAACCGCTTTTCTTCTGTGAAATAGGTCCCCATCGCCACTCCACCAATGGCAACCGCGTTGGCGACCTTTCCCTTGACAGCTACTGTCCCGTTCTGGGCTGGCAGATCGCTGCTAGCAAAGATGGATATTTCACCAGTACCGTCCTTCAATTTGTACACCTTTACATTTGTAAGAGGAACTTTCAAAGTGTCTGTGACGGTGCCTTTGATTTTAATCTGCCGTCCCTCAAATCCTGCGGGAGCTTTGGTGATTTCCCCGATATCGGTGTAACCCCAAGGGGCATAATCGCAACCTGCCATCACCGCAATCCATAAAAGGAAAACGACACTTTTTAAAAAATTCATTTTTTACCTCCAAACAATGACTGATTGATTATCGGTTTTACTTCGTCTTTTCTTACGCTTCCTTGAGACTTGTCGCTGTTTTCACAAACTGCCGGGACCGTACTGCTTTCAATTTTGCTACCGAACAGTTTGGGCGGTGCCCAGGAAGGTGCGGGGATTTTTGTTCCCGTGGGGTTCCCGGTCTCCAGGTGGGCACTGCCACTGTGCTGGTTACCCTGGAGGTTTTTGTCCGTCCTAAATAAAGGTGACGCTTCTGAAGGCGCAACGGGTAGTGACGGTAATTTGGTCCTGGGAGCCATCGAGGTGCTGCTTCCGGAACTACCGACATTACTCGTGACCGCAGGACTCAACTCGGGCACCAGCTTTGTTTTGCCCGGATACCCCGGTTTCAGGGGAAATTCGACCTTTTCACTGGCATCCTGATCGAAAAGTTCTCGAGCATCGAAAGCGCGAGTTTCCTGCTCAGGGTTTTTATTGGCGTCCACTTTCCTGCCCGCCTGATTATCCGGCTTCCTTCCGGCTCCAGCTGCACTGCGAGCCTCCTCTGCGCCTCTACGGTTGCCTGCCTCGGGTTTCCCAGGTTCGGGGTGTTTTTGAACGCCAACCTTTTTCCGAGCCGCAGCGTCTGCGGCATTCTTGGCCTCCGCAATCTTGCGGGCTTCCTCCGCGGCCGTTTTCAGAGCTGCTTTCCTGCGAAGTTCGTCTTCCTGTTCTTTTTGAGCCTCGGCATCCCTGCGCGCCGCGTCCTCGGCCTTCTGCTTAGCCTCGGCTTCCATCCGGCCTTTTTCCTCAGCCCTCAGTTTCACCTCGGCTTCCCTGCGGGCTTCATCGCCGGCCTTTAGCTTTGCCTCGGCTTCCTTGCGGGACGCCTCTTCTACCTTTTTCCTGGTCTCTGCGTCCCTGCGGACCCCATCCGCTTCCTTTTTCTTCGCCTCGGCTTCCCTGCGGGCAGCGTCCTCTGCCTTCTTCAGCGCCGCAGCTTCAAAGCCGGCCTCCTCCTCAGCCTTCAGCTTTGCCTCGGCATCCCGGCGCAGAGCTTCCGCGGCTTTCTTCTTGGCCTCGGCCTTGAGGAGGACCTCCTTCTCTGCCTGTTTTTGGACGGCTGCCTCCTTGAGAGCGTCTTCTTCGACCACTCTCATTTCAGCAACGAGGATATTGACGCCGCAATAGGGGCAATAGGAAACGGTATTGAACAGCTTATTGCTGCAGCTGGGACAAGAGGTCATAAAGTATCCTTGTGGCTGCTAAAGGGCATCTGGCAAAGAGCCCTCGGCGCCGACGTCGCTCTTTGATGCGAGTGCTCACTGGCGACTGTTACATAGGAATAGGTGGAGGTGTGGCCCCGAAGATCCCCTTAATTTCGCTTACTGCCGAAGCGGCTAACCAGCCGGACATCCCTTCCATCCAGACCAGGGTTTCGCGGTTGAGCTGCCCGGACTGGCACATCCCCCGCAGCGCGGTGATGTCAAAGGGTCCCAACTGCTGGCCATTCAGGGCAACGAAGACCTGAACTTGTTGCTGCGTGGGGAGCGGCGGCGGGACAACTACACGGGGAATCGCGCTTGGCTGCGGGGGGACCACCACGATGACATCGGGCTCCGCAACTGCGTCGACCTGCGGGAATTTGGCCTCCAGCCAGGCAGGCTTGAAAAATTCCGGTTTCAGGAACCTTTTGGCAAGGTGGCGCCTGCCAACTTCACCGGAATAGACATCTGTCTCTGATCCGGTTATTTCCTCGGTCCATTTATCCAGGGTGCCAAAGTTATCCCATGCATCCTCATCGGTTGCTCCTTTGAGGAGGTCGATCAACTCGGCAGCATCGGTATTACAAGCAGCCAGTTTTTTACTCAGTGCATTGCGGGCATCCTTGCCGAGAAGAGTGCACATGACATGGCAAAACCCCTCCTCCAAATGATCGACTTTTTTCTCGTCGGTAACTATCACCAGTGGATACACGCGTTTGGCGTAGAAGTCGTAAATGGCCACCAATCCAGCATTTTGCATTGGCGACTTTATTTTTTCCAGCACGTCGGCGATTTTTTTCTTCAGATATAAAAGGTGTTCTGCGGCGACTCCTTCCATCCTGACAGCTCTCTCGTTGCCGATGGAAAGTTCCTCACCGGAGATAGTAAGGCAATAAACCCGTTCATCAGGTTCGTCAGCTCTGAGTTTCAAAACGCCCAGCATGACCCCTTGGATGAATAATTTGAAATGCTCCGCCAACCGGTCAAGCGTCGCTGAATTTGGTGCCATCGGATGAACGAAGAGAGTCTTGTCCTTGTGGGTGTGAACCGGGATCTTCTTGCTTTCGTCATTGTAGCTGTTGCGCCAATTGGTCAGCATATTCAGCGCAGGTAGTGGCACTCCGCTGAGTTCTATGTAAACTGTAAGTTTGCCAGGGTTGCCCGTGTCATAAAATTTCAATTTATTCGTTGTCATCCTGGAATTTCCGGGAATTGACGCCCTGAATTCATCTCCGAACTTTTTTTCAAACAGGGCAGCCCCGTCCACGCCGATGACACAGGAATACTGGTCCGGGTTGACAGTCCAGCCACCCTCCAGGTTGGCCTCCACCCACGGCATCGCCATATTCAGACAATGCTGGAAGATGGATTTGCGTGCCGGCAGCTCCATTTCGGCCAGGGCCTTGATCAGAGGATTTTCCTGCCCACCCTTGGCCGAGGGGAGCTTGCTCAGTGCGAGGGTGCGCAGCTGGCCGATGAGCTCCGACCTGCTCGGCTCGTTCTCCAGCTTGTGGAAAATCGCCTTTGAGCCACCAAGATTGTCAAAGACGCTTCTCGCCCACTCCATGGCCTTTTTGGGATCCAGGTTGCGGGCTGCATCTAGCTCCGCGGTAGAAACCTTGACGACCTGATAGGCGGCGTGAGACTGCTTTGTGGCCTCCAAAGTCCGGGTTACCTCTTCGCTCATGCCGTGCATGATGTCCACGACCAGCTTTTCGTAACCGTGCAACTTGCCGGCAAAGCTGCTTGCGGACCAGCGTTTGCGGTTGGTCTTAGGGTCGAGTCCCTGGTGCTGTCCGAGGTTGGCCGATATCTCTTTCAGAAGCAGGGAGGCTTCCCTGCATGCAACTTCGCGCAGACGCGCCTCGGTGTACCAGCGGATCGCCTCCCCGATCTGCTGCAGAATGGCCTCCGAATGCGAGTCCTTATTGCTTCCGATCCCCAGGAAACCTCGCCCTTTGCATTGATTAAGGCGCTCGTTGAGGATCTGCAGTTCGTTATTGCGGATTTTTTCGCACAGGCCGGAGAACCATTTTTGAGCGGTTTCCAGGTCGCACAGCAGGCCCGTGGTATCATTCTCAATGCAGTCCTTGATCCGCTCGATCAGCTGGACGGTATATTCCAGCCCACCTTTTTCCTTGTTATTGACGGCTGACCAGAGTGCCTTAAAGAGACCCGAGTCTTCAGACATGATGGCCTGGTACACGGTCGCTCTTCGGGCGATGATGGAGTCCTCGAGACCGCTGGCACCTGCATCAGTGGCGCCCCCCTCGAGCCCGAGGTCCCGGTCTAGCGCTGTGCGGAATTTCTCCACGCGGGGCTGTCTCTGGTCTTTTTCGGTAGTAGACAATATCTCGTTGATCTCACGGTCAATCTGCCCGTTCAGGCGGCCGAGCATCGGTATATCGCCCTCGTAGATCAGTTGATCAACTAGTCCCAGCATGCCGAACTCGAGACCTTCTGCGTAGGGGGTCGCGTTGGACACGAAACTGTAGGCCAGCTTCAGAACGCTTCTTCCGCAGTAGGCATTTTCCTTCAGGAGGGTTCGCCCATCCTCGGGAGTGGGCGGTGAGACCTCGCGGCCTCTGCCGGAATCCGAGGCGATACCGAAAAAGACCTTCAGCATGTCGTTGACCTGGCCGCAGGCGACCTCGTCCCGCCGTGCTTCCAGTTGCGTGTCTATGATCGCCTGTCCGAATGCAGAATACGCCTTTGAGTAAATGAGCTTCATATTCCCGTATTTGGTTTTATCTATCTGAAGGGAAAATGAATCTGCTTTATACTGGTTCTGGTTTACAGCTATGGAGCGCTTTCTGTTGGCAAATTCAGCGGAAGTGAAATCCTCGAAAAGGATGTCGGCAACCATGTCGAAAAGGTCATTGGGATTGGATGTCTTGCTTAGTGCCAGGTTCCCGGTGTCAAAGAGGAAAACCTCGTCAAACGGCTTTGCCGGCAGTTCGGGGTCTTCGCCGTCCTTCCATCCCTTTACAAATGACGAACCTTGCCCCATGCAGGTTTCCAGTTCCATCAAGGCACCATAGGTGTTGGCCTCGGTGCGCGACTTGCCATGTCCTGAGAATCCGCTGGGAAGCATGAGGGCGAGGTCGACCTTTGCCCCGTTAAGTTTGGTCTTGGCGATCCATTTAGCGAGGTATCCCATATCAATGAAGGATCCAGCGCCGGTCCCTCCTGCTGTGGAGGCCAAAATGACGACCCGCAGGCTGCTCGGCTCGACCTTAAGCCCCAGCCGCTCGGTCTTCCCCATACTGGAAACCCCAGCCAGGAGCGTCCCGATCTTTCCTTCGATCATCGCCTTCAACGCATCGTATTTATCGAAAAAATAGAGTTTTGAAAGGGAACGGATCTGCCCTGCGCCCTTCGAGGGGTCGATCCCGAGTTCCAAGGCTTTTTTGCGATTCAAGGGGAACCAGGAAGCGATGTGGGGAAACCGGTTCAACTCACCGTCGGAGCGCAGGTACTTGTCCATGTCCAGCTTGTAAATCAGCTTTTCTTCGTCACTGAATTTCAACATTTCCGACAAAGGGTCGGAACCCGCAGCCTTGCCGCTTTCCGTGACAGAACCGGCGTCCAGGTCAAAATTGATGAATTGTGCCAGAGGGAATTCCGTCAAACTAGCTATGCGCACAGGGTTTTCCGATCCGCCCCAAACGTTGTTCAAGATACGACGCCTGACTCGTAAGGCTATTTCCATTCCCGTACCGCCAACGCCGATGAAAAGCGTAGGCCATACCATCGTTGTGTCAGGTGATTCTTTATCTGTAGTTGTTCCTGCGTGTTCTGACATCACAGCCCTCCAGGTTTGAATATTGAGCTATTACCGCTTCGATCCAAGTGCCATGACAAAGATCACAATTGACACGACCATGCCCAAGCCGAAGATGATCAGGTAGGGAATGGCCATGAATTTGCTGGAGTCAAGAACCATCAGGACTGAGAAAATTGCGACAAGGAGCAGGAGGCAGAAGAGCCCCCAGCCGGCCATGTCGGCCGATTGCGGCGATTTCCTGTATCCGGACACGAGCATTTTTGAGACATAGTTTTTGATGATGAAAAAGACTATGGCTGCGACCAGCACTGCGCCGGCGGAAATAACCATTTCCTTGGTGGTGATGGCATTGCTTGCGAGCTCGGGTTGGCTGCCGCCACTTGCCAGTGTGCTCGCGGATTGCTTCGCGTTCGAACCCTCTTCGGGAATCTTAAGACTCTGCTCTGCCATTACTGCCTCCTTTTGGTAAACATCTGTTAATTTAAAATAGTGACGCTGTCGTTGCATCCGCTGTTCAGTTCTACGGACGGTTTCCCGAGCCCGCGCTTGAAAGTCCCGATTTGAGTCCCTTTGTCCGTATAAATCGCGCACGCACTGAACGCCTTGATCAAGCAGGTGCCCTGTATGCCGTTCACCGAATAAAGGTATTTCTTTGCCCGCGTGACCGCCGAGACAAACCACGCCAAGGTGAACAGCAGCAAGAGCGAGAGCAGGCCCAGCACGAGTAACGGCCAGACCGGGTACTCGACGCTCACCAGAAGTGGCCTGGAAGTCACCGAATTCTTGGCAGAGTTCCCTGGGACGAAGATGTCTGGCAAGGGGTCACCGGGAAACAATTTGTTCATTTTACTGATGAATTCCTTCGATATATCCAAGGACTGGTCCGAAAGGGTGAATTCCATGATGGCGCGGGTGTGATAGCCACTTTTGAAAATGATGTCCGGATTGCTCCAGATGCTCGGTAAGGGCGGAATAGCTATTTCCACCGATACTTTCTCGGACTGCTTGCCGGACAAGACGGAAACCAGTTTGCGCGGGTGAACTTCCGCATTGATCCCGTGATTTTCATTGAGAAACCTCACGTCAAGCGACACATTGGCGGAGTTAATGTCGTAGGGGAAGAAATCGTTTCTGAAAACCCCGTTGATGACTGCCTTGGCAGGTTTTGTCGAGGAGTTGAAATTCAAAACGAGGGTGTTGCCGTCCGCGCCAACTGATGCCGACATGTCCTTTTGTTTGCTGACGCTCGTCGGCAGGAAGGTTACTGCATCTGCATTCAGAGGCTTGAGTCTGGCGGGTTGATCCTCAAAAGGGAGTTTCGCGGCGATGAGCCTTTCCAACTGGTCGTTAGCGGTTATACCATAGGCCATGGCATATATCATCATGCCGTTAGCCTGGTAGTGCGAACCTTTGACTGCCATGGGATACGGATAAGCAACAATCCTCTTGATGCTTTCCTCGTTTTGAATCCAGTTGTAAAAATCTTTATTCTTTTCTGCGGTTTCCTCACTATTATTCGGACTGTTCTTGTTGTTTGTAAATATCCAGAGGATGCACGGCTTCCCCGAGGAATACTGAGTGATTGCACCGACGATGGCTTCCTTGAAATCAGTGTCGGCTAGGGCGTTGCCGCCTGGCTTTCTGGCCAGGGTGATATCATTCAATGCCTTTTGCAATGCCCCCTGGTCGCTCCCGCGGTAGGCTAGCAAGGGAGACTTGTTGGCCCCGTCACTCTGGTTGAAACTGGCGACGAGAACTTCGCTCCCTTTCTGGCTGGCCTTGCCGATAACAGCGCCTACCAGCGACTTGAACTTGGAGTTCGCATCGGAATAGAACGGTTCCATCCAGCCGGAATTTTGCACCAGGAAAATATTCAATACGGGCGACTTTGGTACTTCGGCATTGCAAAACACTGGGGTTAAAAGTACTGCGAGCACGACAAACACAATCGGCTTGAGCTTACGACATATCATCTCAGACTCCACTTGTTACAGACTGATTTTTCTGAGGAATAAACATAAACAGCATCGTTATAGATAAACAGGCGAAGCTCCCATGGTGTACACACTTCCAGTGCGTCACGAATCTTGAGCTCGACCGCAAGCTCTCCGTTTCTTTCGATCCAGATATCGACTAGGTGCGGCTTGTTCCTGTTTTTCACAATTTCGAGAAGTGGCTGGTGACAGCCATGCGCGAAACCAACTGTGATGCTGGCCTTATTCTCCTCAGAGAGGCAAAGCAGAGGCGCCCGCACCATTTTCGCTTTTTCATAGAGATTAGTGTCCACCTTGGCCCAGGGCTTGTCCCAATGCTCGTACGACTTGCTAAAGCAGGTGATCCCCGACGAGAAGCGCCCCCCATCGACGCTTTGACAATCGGACTCGTCACCGCTTAATTTGAAGTACTTGAAAACGTCGTCTTCCTTGTCGTAACAAAGCTGCCAGAAGTTGCCTTGCGGGTCCTGATAGGGCGGCCCGAGATCGGGAACAGCCTGGCAGGTCAACGAAGCCTTATTCCACGGCCGCCACTGAAAGTCGGCGAGCGTCGGATCAAAGGTGAGCAGGCCTTCAATCCCCACCCAGTAGACCATGCGCCGGTATTCATCAATGATGGGCACCGAAAAGTGAAGCGGCTCATAGGTATTGATCACGAATTTGGAAAGAGGGTTGCCAATCTGCTCCCATGTGAGGGTGGCAAAGTTGAAATGCTGGACGGATATGAACTCTCCGTCCAGAACCAGCAGGTATATTTTTTGTTCTAAGGTGGAGGCGCCCCCGATAACTTTTCCCTTGCCACAAATCGGAGTGTACTTGGCATTCGCCCAGTCGATGCTGATCCATACCGGACACTCGGTTGTCGGCAGCGCGAATCCGGACATTTCCGGGACCACTGCAACCGACCAGCTCCAGTTAGGCAGCTTGCTCTCGCCGATCCTGCGCCCTGATTCCTGCTGCAGCGGCACCCATTTCCCCTGGGTCAAACTGAGGTAATCCAAGAGCCCGGTTGTTCGATCAAAAGCTATCAATACCGTAGGATTGATCCCCAAGGCCCCAACGATGAATTCATAGTCGCCACGCAACCTGGGAAGTTGGAACGCAGCAGCATCTTGTTCCACCCATAAATCAGTTTTGTCGCCTTGAATAGGGATAGCATCGAAATCAACTGGGTTCGCAACCAGGCGCAGGCCATTTCCCCTGCCGTAGGGTGGCACCCAGACATCACCAGTATTACCTGAGATCAGCTTAGCTCCACAAAATGGACAATTATTGAATTCCCCGGGGAAAAAGCCAGCGCACTCCGCATCACAGCTGGAGTGCCACTTGGCGCCTGCGGTCATTTCAAGGCCTAATTGGTTGGCATCAATAATTTCGGTCTCGCGATTCAAAATAAAAAAGCGCTGTTTCAAGTCATCCTGCATCCATTTGCCAGAGGGCATTTCCCAATTCACCTGCTCATTCATGACAATCCTCATGCCTGCTGACTTGCTGAAATCATTGCAGCGTACATCGTCGGCCGATGTGATTAAGTTTTTAAAGCTGAGTCTACAGAGGCTGACCCGACTAGCCCCGCCCTTCCCCTTCATCCCCAGTAGGGAGTCGAGGGGAGCAGGCGGACGATCAACGTTTTTCAGTTAACTGCAGACAACTCAACGCGGCGGTTTTGTGCCCTGCCTTCATCAGTAGCATTATCTGCCGCCGGTTTAGTCGAACCCATGCCTTTTATGACTATCTTATTTTTAACACCGAGTTTGCGGAGGTAAGCTGCGACTGTTACCGCTCTGTCCCTGGAAATATGGGCGTTGATTTCTGCTACGCCAACATTGTCAGCGTGACCCACGATACTAAGGCTGGCTGAATTCTTCAGTGTCTGGCTAAACGCCTTCAATTTGTCAGCATCTGAAGGTCTGATTTCTGCCTTGTTAAATTCAAAATTGATCTGACTGGCATCAGACACCGTATCCGTGGCCGACGTAGATGATGCTGCGGCTGTGTGCAACTTTTTTGCAGCACCACCTTTTGATTGTTTTTTAGAGGATGCATGCTTTTCAGTCGTCACTGCCGAACTGGCTACGACATCCGTCGTTTGCGTGGTGGTCGTTTTGGATGCGTTCTTCTCGGTTGCAGTCTTCTCGGTTTGCGAAGCTGCAACTATGGGATTAGCCGGATTGTTTGCGGGAGCTTGAGGTGCCTGCGCCTCAACTTTCTGCCCTGCAGCACCCTTTGAATCGGACGTTTTTGCCGCTGCATCAGGAGCCGCCGTTTCAATTTTTTCCGCTTGCTTTGCTTCCAGCGGTTTTTTGCCGGCACCGTTGAATATGAGGAAACCACCAACAGCTAGTGCTGCAAGTACAAGAACAATCAGCCCCTTCTTGCTACCGCCTCCACTGCCTCCACCTACACCGCCTGATGATTGTTGCGGGCTGTCCATATCAAAAGAATCGTCTTTTTTCGACATATCGATACTCCTCCTCTTAACAGGCAATAGATTGCCGAATTTTTTTACCGTGGACTTCCAACTCAAACCACTCCGAATCCAAAGGGATTGTAAAAGAGGCCACTGCGGGCAATCCGTCTGAGAATAATTTGGCCACTTTGCCCTTGGAATCGTAAACAGTTGCCGTAGGTGCGACAATGGTGTTCTCGTCGACTACTTCGGCAAATATTTCGACCAAGCCTCGCAATTCACTGGCAATCTTGTGGTCCCAAATATCAACATCGGTGCCTGTATCGAGGTCGTCAAGTTCAACCATTTGCTGCTCATCTATCTCGTTGCCGACGCCAATCAGCACAAACTTAATTGGTTTGCGCAGGCCGCCTTGGATTTCCTTTGCCATCTGTGTAGTGAACTTTTTCACAGCATCAAGGTCGTCAATTCGTCCATCGGTGACGACAAGGTAGATACCTCGACGAGCATTTTTAAAACGATCGGCAAAATAGCGTATCGGCGGCAACAACATGGTGCCGGAACCAAAGCTATACTTGTCAGGTCCTTCAATCAGTAGGGACGCAATATTATTATCCGAAATGTCGCCAATTTCCTCGCATTTCGACCCATCTTCGCATGCCCAATAGATGAGTGATGTTTTGCCGGAAGCATCGATATTGCCGACCAGGTAGCTTACGCTTTCCCGGACAAATTTCTGCACGATATTGGGGGATTTCTTCAAAAAGCCCTTTTCTATTGCCTCTGAGATTGCAGCACCCTGATACCTGACGACCCACTTGCCATCGAACTTGCCTTCGGTCGCCAATCCTTTCTTGAGAAATTCCTTTTTAATTTTCTCCGGCAGACTGCCTTCCACGGATCTGCCGTACCAGTTTTTCATTGAAGAGCTAGCATCTAAAGCAATGCCAGTCTGCCAGCCTTCAGCCTCACGCCCTTGCGGTTCCATCAAGATCGTAAACTGAACCAACAGATCGGAAGCGGTTCTGTGTATATCGATCTTTCCAAACTCTTTGGATGTTAATGAGCTTGGCAGAGTGTATTGTTCTCCTTGCTTCAGGTTTAAGGCGGTTATATTTATCGTCATTTTCAACCTCGCAATTAAATGGCTTCGGAGACATCCTGTTCTATGGTCTGGCCTGAGCAGTGAATGACAAATTTTTTCTGACCCTTGGGCAGCACGAATCTGAATTTCCCCGGCATGCCATCGGTCCACGAAGCTAGTTGAGCTCCGCTGCCGTCTTTCACAAGACCGCTCGGAGCGATCACGGCTTCGTCGTCCATGAGTTCACCGAAGACTACGGCCAATATATCGGCCTCCTCCTGCATGGAAGCGACATCTCCGGCAGACCACAAATCGTAATCAACATCTGTCCCCTCAAACATGTCATCGAACCGCTCTAGTTGATCTTTATCGACATCTTGTCCGATACCGATCAGTACCAGCTTGAAGGGCGCCGGTTCTTGGCCCTCATATTTGCGTCCAATCTCCATACAGTAATCGATGCACTCTTGTTCGTCCTCGATTATGCCATCCGTTAAGATGACGCCCAGGGTGCCACGTGACCCGGGAAAGACTGTTTCATATCCGTATTTTACCGCGGGAAGCATTTTAGTGCCCCTACCCCATTTCTCGCGCTGCGGACCGATTATCGGAGCTTGCTCCCATCCTTTTTCATCGAATTCGCCAATCTCTTCAATATTGTCACCGGCGTTACTGACAGCCCAGTAAATAGAGGACACCTTCCCCGACAGCGAGACATTTGAGAGTATTTCGCCAATTTTCCTGGTCACGGGCTGAACATAATTCGGGCTACCGCCAAAGACTCCACCGTAGCCATAAATTGATTTCATGGAAAGCGATGCGTCTATCGCCATGAATGCACGTGTGTCCCCTTCTCCAAAAACAAGTTCAGGGTCCGGCATAAAACAAACGACTATTTCGTGTGACCCATCGGGTTGCGCCAGGACATTAACATCTGCAAGTGGCCTTACTGGGCGTGCAATTTTCGGCATAACATTCTCCTTTTATTGGCATTTGGGCACTGACTGGTCAAAAAGAACGATGCTAGTGGGAACCGGTAGATCGGATCAGGTGGGGCCGCCACTCCTCGTCTGGTCGGATCTGGAACGGGCTTCCTTCCACCTTGGGGAGCGTCATCCGACTCAGCTTGAAGTCTCGCCAGTCGTCTCTCAGACGGCAATAGGCGATTAGATGCCAGTTCCCCTGATAGTTCACCATGTGGTGCGGTTCAACAGTGCGCCGGGTGCTATCGCTGACGGTGGAGGAGCTGTAACTGAAGGTGAGGAGTTTCCCTTGCAACAAGGCGGAGGTGACAACCTTAAAGGTGAGAGGCACAGTGGGACTTGCTCCCTCCCAGCGAACAGAGAAAACATCTTCCGGTTGGGCACGACCTGGTAGGTTGGCGGTCAAAAGGGATCCAAGGCGGCTGGAAATGCTCTCCAGTTCCTCGGCGAGCGGGCCGGACGAGGCTTCGGTAATTAATTTCCGGGAAATGAGTAAGGCCAGAAGTTCAGCTTCGGAGATTCGGGCGACCGGCAGGTAGTAGCTGGAGTCGGTGTAATGGTACCCTTTGCGGGTGATTAGATATGCGAGAGGAGCCTGAAGACGATCGCGGAAGTAGTCAATTGAGCGTTGAGCCGTCTTGGTACTGATCTCGAATCGGGCTGCCAGCTTGAAGGCATTAGGATAGAGCCCAAGCCTGGTTTCGTTGTCGAACCAGACAAAACGTTCGAGGTACATTTGGTCGCCCATGCACCCTCCAAATCTTATATCATAATTTCATTAAATTAAAGCACGCCAAAACATACAGCAAAAAGACTAGGACGTCAATCAGGGAATATATATTTTATTGAATTATTTTTCGTTTATTTAAAATTAGTAATAATTTTCAAACTCATCAAAAATACTGAGGATAAAGCTAGAGACAAATGAAAGTCAATCCTCTTGACTTTGACAGATTTCTTATTTGGAATTAATAGTTTGCAGATTTTTGATTCCCAAATTGCATAGCCTAATGAATTTATAGTTACGTGGAGAACGTTGAGAAGTATGTGCTCCTCGAAGTTCAGCATGTAACTGTCCACCAGCGCCCGGTTCCCCTTCAACACCAACAGGTTCTCGGCGTTCTTCTCCTCGGCAGCTTTGGTGAAGTTGAACGATCCCGTGATCAATGTCTGCCGGTCGATGATCATGATTTTGTTGTTTTGTGCGATGGCATGCTGGTCGTCGATGTAGGTCGGGATTCCGGCATGTGCTACGAAGTCGGCGGACGTGTACTTCTTCTTGTCGAGGACGACAACCACTTTCTCGCCTCGCTTGTGGGCATCGACCAGCGCCTTGGCAATGGGTTTACTGAAACGAGTACGCCTGAACGAGGATCTCCGTCTTCGCTGAAGCGAGTCCCCGGATCACGGCTGTCGTGGCTTCGCCGTTGGGGGAGAAGAAGGCATCGACCGTGCAGGTGGATCTGAACTGCTCGGCGGACACAGGAAGAGTATTCATCAGCAGCAATGCAATGATGATTACAAATCGCAAACTTACCTCTTTAGTTATTTACGTAGTGCGCCGGACTGAATGCTTTCATGGGTTTGACCACTATAGCGAATTCTACCTAAGTTCCAATATTTTCAGCAATTTATCCAAAGAAGACCTAACTCGCTTCCTCAGGTAGGGAGAAAGGGTTATTATTTTGGCTATAGGGGGAGACAGTGCGTAATAGGTAGGCCTTGACTGTCGATAGTTTATCTGCTTCTGATGCCGTCGCTGGGTCCAGATAAGCCTGAACTCCCTCAAAAGGGTTGTCGCCCGTGCTAAGTACCACGAAAATCTTGTCTGTGACGTCTTTGCTTATCTGGGTAACCACTCCGGACAGCAACTCGCATCACCTCTATACATTTTTGTCGGTCGCCACCTCATCCCCACCAGTATTCCCCGAGCATGGGCATAAGAGGCGGAGCACTCACCGTTGTTTATGGCGAGTTCAGAGGTCTGCACTGCAGAAACCACCAAGCACAATTCATCAGGCGTCAACTTTTTTAAATCTTCAAATGTTATGCCCATTACCTTCCTCATCCGCACATTCGCTATGGATAACCCCCAACTGCCGCACATGAGGCGGATCTCGTCCCCCCACAGTTCGATCTGCACTTTTTGCCCGGCGAAGCCAAATGGCACGGAGTATCGGTTTCCGCCGAAGGTGACCATGCAGTCACGGGCAACTTGGCGAGTGATCGCTTTCTCCAGGCGGTAGGGAGGCACGCACTTGAGACCCATCAGCCTCTCTTCACCGAATGAGACATCCGTAAAAGAACCGTTAAGTTACATGGCATCAGATTCCGATTTATATAACCCAGATACGGGTGCATGACTCTTTTCCAAAATAATTGCAATGTTAATGGTGAATAATGATTCTAAGTGGCCCTGGACTTCTTTTCGTATCTTCTGGGCCTTAGCGTAGATACGGAGCCCTTCCTCATCCTTACGTTCCATAAACTCAAACTCAAAGCCCATTGCAGAAGCAAGCGCAGGACTAAGAAGACTGGCAAATATAGGGTCGAGACGACGAGCCTCGAGTTCAGTCTTTTCGGCCCGAACTCTTCCCCAAATATCAATTAAAATTCCGGCACTAGCAATATATACGTAATCGGGTAGGGCACGTACGTGCATTTCCCATTCATTAACCCTAGATCCCGGGATAGGGCTGCTTCCAGGCCCCAATAAATATTCAGCTAAATGCTCCCCCATCTGTTTTTGGCTGTATCCAAGCACTTGACGGACGTGTCGAAAATCAAGTGGAATTATCTCCAAAGCAGTCCTAATCGCCATGCTTTACTCCAGTCGTTTGCAATTATTCAATATTTCCCACATTGCCATTATTTCAGCTGATTTATGTTCGTATTCTACGGTTATACGCTGGCGTTCAACTTCAAAGGCCAAATCGCAAAGTTTCTTTCGAGCAATTCTAAGTCGTGCGTGTAATTCTTGATGCAACACAATAGGGATGCACATTAAATTTTCAGAGCTGTTGTTCCTGCGATTTAAGTCGCGATGGTGAATATAACAATTTTCGGGTACCTTCTTGTCATTAATTCTCTCCCAAATAATAATATGTTCGTAGCGGGAGCGGCACTTGCCATAAAAATGATCAAAAATTTGGAGAAAAAAATAGCCATGGACATTCGGATATTTACCCGCACGATCCCATGATTCACTAGTGAATGAAATGTCAGGTGGCTGTTGCAGAACAATTTTGGGCCTGCCAGGTTTCTTCCTAGGAACGGGTGTTGGAAATTCCTCTGCACTAGAACGCTGAACTTGAAGCGTGGCCCCTTCAGGAGCTAACTGACCAGAAAGATTCAATTGGCCTGATCCGACGAATTCCATTTAGCCCTCCTGATTGGACATCTCAACATTATCCATTTCACCCCAGATACCATACAATATACCTTAAAGGTATTATTTTGGCAATATTCATACGTTTAGAGTTGTTCTAATGGCTCCGGAAAAAGATTAAAATTCAGCATTTCCAGGAGGCTTAATGAAAACGACTAAACAGCTACTTGGGGCACGTATAAAGGATTTACGAAAGAGTAAGGGATTCTCTCAAGCAGAATTTTCAGAAAAACTGGAAATTGCAACAAATTTTCTCAGCAGGATTGAGGTTGGCGTCAACTATCCATCTCTTGACACGATAGAAAGAATGTCTGAAGTTTTAGAGGTCGAAATAAAGGATCTCTTTGAATTTGCGTATTTACAAGAAGGAAATTCCGAAGTCATCAATATTGAAAAGCTACTAAAAGATGCAGGTGAAGAAAAGCGAAGATTGGCTTATAAAATAATTAGGTCACTTGTGAGATAGTCCATAGATCCCTGGGCATGCATCTAATATAGCTTTTAAGTCGATAGCCTTCGCGTGTTGCTCACTACTCTAACTCTTTTATGCGCGCTTCACACCTCTGAAGCTTGAGTTTTAGAGACGAAACTTCACATTCAGACTCTGCGAGTTGCCCTCGAAGTCCACTCTCAATGGATTGGTTATAAATATCCCTTTTATGGGCATTATATGCATTCTGAGCAGCCAAACTAGACTGCCCTAGAAATTCAGCTAGGTCATACATTATATCCTGAGGATCGGTTGATAACCCTTTGCGTTGCCGTACTTCACACACCTCACTACTCTTATCTTTGCCGAATTTACGTCGGATACTATGTGGACCTGCCCGAAGCCCGACAACGCCAATCCTCTTGAAGCCATCACTAACCAGGCGGGATATAGTCTTTCCAGTTATTGCATCACCGGAAGTATAACTGACAAACAAGGGACAATTTTCTGAGATGTCCTTAAACCCAAATTTATTTATTCGTTCAAGCATTTTTAGCCGAACACGTTCGATATATCTATTTATCCGTATAGCCAACTGAACAGTTGCCTGAAATTGCAATTGATATCCGCGTTTTTGCTCAGATGGAATAATACTTACTTTGGAGTCAAATTGTTTTAACGCATTGGCTATTACTTCTTCAGAAAACTGACCAATTGTTAGGGAGGCCATTGAACCCTCGCGCCAACCCATATTTTCGATTATATCAACTATTAAAACATTTCTTTCAGCAGTCAAACTTTCACAAACACAACGAAAATTATTGCGAAGCTCAATAATTTCTTCTGAGGTGGCGTAGTGCTGCTGTCGATGCCTACCGAACTCGCCTGTAATCCTTTCTAACAGCGGATAAATTGTCTTCAGATCAGCTTTACTTTTGAACTTAGTTGGGTCTATTTTATAGCTTACAATATTACTGACAATTGGAGCAGTAGCCTCATTAGAGATGCGGTTACAAATCAACCCCTGCACAACCTGCGCCCACCATATAAATTCGTAAATATTTTTTATTTTTTTATTAACAGTCGCGTTAACTGTCTCTGGAGTTACCGCAGATGACTTTGCACTTACTAACTGATGTTGTCGCAATTTAAACTCTACAATATGGCTATCGTCCAACTCGTGCCATGGAATTCGTTTATATCGCAAATACTCAGCTAAAGCCATGAGCCCATAACTTATAGATTCAATAAAGCTGATGTATGCTTTTTTGTTTTTGAATCTAGGGGAATTTCTTTTGAGGTATTCAATGGCCTTATATCGAGCGAACAAGGTTAACGGTTCCATTACCTCGAGTTTATGATCTAAGTAAACTGGTGCCTTTCGCTCCTCCTGAAGATTACCCCAAACAAGAGTTATAGGGTATACTCGGCGGCCGTCAAGCGTCGTTTTTAGGGAGTCCATCAACCATCTCCAAAATCAAGGAAATTATCTGCAACTGTAGACTGCGCTTCCCACGAAACGTATTTGATTTAAGTTCAAAAGCAAAAGCTACAGTTTGTCCAACTTCAATAGGTACTCCAGCGCCTCGTTCAATCGCATTAAACCAGATAGCAGGTATTTCACAGTGATCCTTTTGGAGGGATAGCTTTAAGTGAGAACCATCACCAACTTGCTTAACTTGTAAGACTCTGAATTCACTATAATAAATTGGAGATGGAAAGTCCCGCCCCCACGGCTCTAGTTGCCCCAGTTGATCAAGAGTATTTAAGGTCATAAGGGAAGGATCAAGATCGCCATCAACCCATATTTCTGGTTTCAGGTCGTGATTATCTAACAGAGCGAAAACAGCCTCTTCATAAGCAACCGCGAATCGTTCAAAATCATCAAGAAGAATCGTAGCACCGGCTGCCCCAGCGTGTCCGCCAAAACCGACAAGTAACTGTGGGTGTTTATCCGCGACACGCTGCAATGCATCCCTTACATGAAGCCCAGGGATACCTCTAAATGACCCTGAAGCCAGCCTAGGTCTTCCACTATCCTGTAAGGTCATAGAGTTATCACGGAGTCCAGAACCTTTTAGGGCGAAAATAGCGGATGGTTTTCCAAAGCGCTCAACCAACCGACTCGCGGTGATACCGTGAACTCCGCTGTGCCCATCTTCTAAAAAAAACACCAAAGAAAGGTTTTCGGAACCCTGTGCAGCTTCAAATGCACGAGTTCGAATCTCTCTTTCAATCGTTTTGCGCTGTTCATTTTCTTGTTTGAGCACTGACCAATGTTTGTTTGCCTCAACATTATCCTTGGCTACTAAAAAACGAAAACCGCATTCCGCCCAATCAAGCCTTCCTGCAGCTGCTATGGCAGGGGCCAGTTGGAAACCAATAGTTTGCGATGTTACTTCCGAATCCGACATATTATCACAGAAAACCTCCCAACACGGCCGAGTCCTAGAATTGATCAAGACGAGGCCTCGCTTCACAAAAGCACGGTTCGTATAACTGTGATCGGGTCGCAAAGAGACGCAGTCAGCAACAGTAGCGACAGCGACATAATCAACCAATGCTGCCATTGACGGGATTTCGGCTAAATGTCCAATCTTCAGCAGTTTTGTTCTCACCATAGCCATCGTAAGCCATGCGACACCAGCTCCGCAAACATAAGGATCATATTTTGAGTCATTCCGGGACGGATTAATGCAGGCAAACGCCGACATTGGCGGCCCTTCGACGGGGAGCGAATGATGGTCGGTAACGATTACATCCTTCCCTGTAGCAGCTATTAATTTTATGCGTGGCTCATCACTTGATCCTTTATCGGCAGAAATAATTAAAGTCGCATCACTATTTATGATCCTTTCAGCAACCGCGTCACTAATCCCATATCCTTCGGCGAGGCGATGACTGGTGATAACAGACAATCTCTCTGATGACACGTTGAAATGCTGTACAAACGCAGACCAAAGTACGGCAGCCGCCGCCTGACCATCCATATCATGGTCTACACAAAAAATAACTTTTTCATTACTGACTATAGCCTGAACAATACGATCAACAGCCTTGCCCATATCCGGCAAATCGACAGGGCTATGGATCTTTGCCAGAGTAGGTTGGAAACAACATTCGGCGGTTACAGAGGAATTTACCCTCTTGGAAATTACATCAGCAATCCAAGAAGGTACTCCTTGCGCCATTAGATCTACATAAACATTTTCGGCACGTTGGCGACAGCGCATAACAGGTTTTAAATTCATATCATCTCCCTACTTATCAGCTCGCCGTCTGTTGGTATTATGCGGGAAGCCTGACGCACTAATGTACATTAAACAAGCCAAGTCAGCCAATCAAAATTTCATTCAAGCGAATTCAGGCAGCATATAGCTTCGACTTATTTGTGAAGGCCAGCAACAGACGTGAAAAACAAGGCGACGACGGGTTTAGAGTGGTTACAGATTTACCGTAATTGCCAGGGTCGCCGACCCAACCTCAACGTGTAGAAATACGCCGCACCAAGTACCGTCGTTGTTTTTCAATCGGCATGCATATTTCAGCAATTCTTGAAGGCCGTATGGTGATACAATTAAAGTGACTTAGCTCAGTCCGGGTAGAATAATTACCCAGTACTACGGGAACCGTGGTTAAACCAATTAAAAGGCGTCAGAGTTTAATTCCGACGGTCCGTTGTGATGCTTTGGATCGTTGGACAACTTTTGACGTGAAAAGAGATTTATCCCCAAACATAACAACCTGCCGCTTTGCTCTAGTCACCGCGGTATAAAGCCAAGTGCTGTCAATTATGTCTGAAAGTCCTGTAGGTTCAACAACAACAATGACTCTTTCAAACTGCGACCCTTGAGCTTTGTGGCATGTGACAGCATAACCTAAAGAAACATGTACAAGATCTGCAATGCTCAACTCAAAAATATTTCCGTCGAATATTGCCTCTGCAATAATTTTAAGTATCTGCCCATTGTTCCCAATTTTCATAATAGGCGTAGGCAAGACATTCGATAATACACCTATCATTCCATTGAAAAGTTCTCGTTTATAGTCGTTAATGCCATGCCATATAATTTGATCGCCAACTGTAGCATGTTGTTTTCTCTGGTCTTCACCAATAATAGATAAACCAATTAAATAGCATGGTAACTTTTGGTATTTTCTTGTCAAAAGGTGATCATCAGAAATTATTTCATTCAAACACATACAAGTACGGTTAGTAGGAGCAATTATTTTAACTCCACCGAAAGATGATAACTCGTTATAAATCTCTAAAATTTTTGAAAACATATCAACATCATTTCTATTTTCTATAAAACTGACACCATAATCTTTATTATTCAATCCACTAAAGTAGTCAAAAACACCATCAAACGTCGACTTTTCAAGATTTATGCAATTACGTATTAAACCGGCAAAGGTTGGTATACCTGTTATGGCTGCTTGCCGGTGCACTTCCGACAGTTCCGTCTGCGGAATTGTTTTTGATTCAAAGATCGGAAGCAAAATAAGTCCAGGACATATTGGAGGTAATTGACAGTAATCACCAATGAAGCAAATATGAACTCTAACCGGGAGAACGCTCAGTAGCCCATACATGGTGGGCAAATCAAGCATGGAAGCTTCATCTATAAATATATATGAATCGTCTGGAATAGGGGTCAGACTGGCGCTTTTGAGGAACCTAGCAATAGTTTGCGGGTTTTCTGCCCCATTTTCCTTCAAAACTTTAGTAGCCAGACCAGTAAAAGCCATGGGAAAAATTTTGCTTTTGTCATCAATTTGATCGTAAATGGCCTCAAGAACGGTGGTCTTACCGACTCCTGCACCTCCTAAAATCACAGAAACTGGATTATCCAATGTCATACGGACGCTAACGCGCTGTTCAGTATTCAATTTAAATACTTCTAATTCATGTATCTTCCCTTGTTCTCTGAGCTTGTTTGTTTTACGAATTTCAAATTCATTAAGTCTGCATGAATCAAATTGAACACTGTTAAATTTAGGTTGAATATTTCTCTGCAATAGTTCATTCTCAACAAAACGCTCTAAAGTAAAAGCACCTGCTAACTGGAATGAACCATCACCGGTGAACTGACAAATACTATCATTCCAGTAGGCGTATGGTATGTCCTCTATGTTTATGCAATACTCCAATAGTTCCTGAACATCATTACACATACTATTGTAGGGAACAACAGTATTTCCTTTATCATAATGCGAATAACAAGTCTGCTCCATTGCGGCAACTTGCCGTCGCGGGTCATTATTCTTGATACTAAATTTAGCCATGGCTATTTTATCTACTACTGGCCATGGACAGAAAGCCAACAATCGGAATGGATTTTCCTCAATTTTGATTATTGCTTTATCGCTCCAAAAATGAAGGACTTCAGATAGAAGCGACGCCGGCAGATTAAGATCGGATAGCCAACGACTGATACCTAATTCGGCCAGATATGCCTTCCATAATCCAAGCAACTGCTCTGCTTGAAAATAAGTAAGTTTCCCCTTATCTTTTGCTATTAATGGCTCTATCTCCCCCCCATCAAGTACTGCTTCGAGATTTTCAATCCTGGAGAACAGTCGATTAGCCGTCTTTTCCCTTAAACGATAAAGACTATTGTGGTTAACGAGGAAGCCGAGTAGATTTTTACCGGAAGGTTTTACTCTTTCGCACTTATCAGGACATATACTTTCGGAAAAAAAATAATCAACCTGGAGCGACCCGTTGACCCGCCAGACTTCTCCTCTTACGGGATCAGTTGGCATTTTGGACAATGGCGTCCGAATATAAATTCTAGAACAATCAGAAAATGTCTGTTCTGAATTTACCTCTAAACGAAACACTACTTCTTTATTGCTTATTTTAGGGACACTCACTACCACGCCTTCGATAGTGACATTCTCACCGTACCCTAATTCCCACCGTTTGGCCATTTTTTCTATGATCGGAATTGGAACATTGTGACTATTATGATACTTACCAGTGGCATTAACAGTCGCAACCTGAATTCCGAGTTTTTCTGCTAACTCGTAGTATGGGCGAATTTGCCAACGTTGCTCAAATACATTAGCAACTACGACATCCTGTCCATCACGTAATAAGCGTTCCGTTTCTTCAAGGCACCATTTATGTGCTTTTCCGGATTTGGAACCGTCGTATCGATACGTTCCATCGGGCGCAGTATGATATTGATCGGCCTCGACTAGCACACCATCAATTGTTTTCGCCAGAGTGGTTTTCCCACTACCTGGAAGTCCACGGACAATAATCAAATTAGGCATTTTGACAACTCCAAGTCCATTATGGCCTGATTTGCCTACCACAACTGAGAAACCAAGTTCGGCCCTTTAGTTCGGTTTGTAACCTCGAAATTTCAACATCTTTCGAGCTTAACAAGCTCTCTAATTCAGCTATTTTAAGATCGTATTTAGTATTATCATTATCCACAATTTCAATATTAAATTTATTTGTACCACCCAACATGCTTTTTACATTAATGTCGCAAGTATCGAAATGTAGTTTAATTACAGTGTTGTATTTAGAACTTGAACACAGTCCCAATATATTGAGAACTTTAGTACGATTAACTGTACCGAAATTTTTATTTCTAGGAATAAGATGAACTGGCGTGGTCCGAAAGTAATCTTCAACAAGTTTTTCCTGATCCCGGGCCTTATCCTTGGATGATTTTGGTTTACTCACGGCAGGTCTCCGTCAAAACTAACAAAACCTCTAACTTCACGAAGATGCCGAGTCAGCAACGAAATTGTTTCATCTTTAGCTGCGATGGTTTCAGCTGCAAAACATTTATACTCATCAAAAGCTCTTTTTAAGCCGGAAGTTTCACGCTCCCATTTCCCTTTTTCGGACAAAACCTGCAAAACAAAGGTTGCTTGAGCTTCGGCAGCAGATTTCCACCTTTCAACACCCGCCTTCAACTCAGAAATCAAATCGTAATCATACTCCACAACTATTTGGTGTTTCGCCACATCCTTTAGGGATTGAAATAATTTTTTTGCTTGTACATATTCTGCGGGACGGTTTTTGTGAGTGAGAGAATCCTGACCGTGTGAGGTAAATTTGCCAAACTTAACTTGAAGTTCTTCCCTAACATACTTACAATTGTGCAACCCATTAGTATTATTTGTGTCTAGGGTCCATCGTGAAAATTGTATTGCACTCTTAGGAAAAGTATCAAGGATACGCGATCCCGTATCGGGTTCTCTCAGAAAGGATCCAGAATCATCACGTTGCCACGGGATTCCCTTATTAACAAAATGAAGCAAAATCGAAAGTTTTATCCGCAGATTTTCGCTAGCTTCGCCCCGATTTTTATCTTTTGATTGCATCAACATTATGACACAACCTGCATAGACAGCGGTGCAATTTGCGTGGCAAAGTCACCAACTAAACTGTGAATCATCATTTTATTTTCCTTTATCAGGGCCAATTCTGTTTTAATGACACGATCTAACGATTCACGAGCTTTCTTATTTGCAATACGCAAAAAAGTTGGTTTAGAATAATCCTCTTCGACTCGACGATGCATCTCTGAAGAATCGGTCAAGAACTGAATATTCAGCAGGCTGCAGTCAAAATGCGAACATTTACTGCATAGTTCAGGTGACGCGTCTTCCATGTGGGGATGGTTTTCATCCTTACGTCGGCATGGTGCCTCAGCAAGGGATATTTGATTACCGCCAACATTGCAACCTCCATGCGGAAACGGCCACCTGATATAATTTTCATCCATCAAAGCACCTGAAATTGCGTAACTTTTATGGTTGAGATCCAATTCTTTGAATTCAACACTCTCCGACATTATTTTGTAAACCCGCAGGACAACCTGGGGCCAAGTTCCACCACTACGCTCGCCTTTAAGGATTTCCAATACTGTAGAGGCAAACATTTCTGATCTAACATCTTCCATTTCGGAATCCATTTGTTTAGCATCTTCTAGAATACGACTTCCAAACAACTCCTCTATCTTTTCGGCAGCAATTCGCATAACAGGATCCTCAAGGTATATGTGAGTTGTCCCCGGATCCAGGTGACAGAGATGATTGGAGATGGCCATCAGGTCAGGCATATCGTAGCGGTTGTAGTAAAGTAGGGCAAAAAAACGACGAAACGGATGGCCGCGGTGGTCAAGTTCCATATTCTTAATACCTGCCCGCTTCAAAAAAATACTTGATGCAGCCTGATAACTATAAGAAAATGGTTTTCCTTTGAACCCATCTTCGGTAAACAAACGGTAGGAAAATAGTTTGTCCTTTCTCCTTAAATCGAGAGTTGGTTGATATTGTTTGCTATCGGTTGACAGTGGTCTAAAAAACTGAGACAAATCTTCCAAACATTTAACTGCATCCACTACCAGTTTATTCACATTGAATGAACCCCAATCTTGTAGTGTTTTTTCGATGTAAATATCGATCAGTTTAATTTCTGGAGAATCTTTAGACTCATTTATACAACCAAAATATAAACCGTAAGGAAGTTGCCTACTGCCAATTATCTCGTTAAGACGTCTTCCATGATTAGTTGCAACAATTATAAAACAGGCAGTCATAAGGTTCTTTATCAAACATTCAACACTTGGTGTCCCTGCCTTATTGAATCTTAGACAATGTCTATCGCCTACTACGGATATTATAGTGGACCCCGTTTTCAGGACAATAGTTTAAGATGGTGCCTGCGACAAATAGGAGCAGGCAATGAGCGAAAGAAAGCGCAAAAACTTCACCAGCCAGCACAAGTCGAAAGTCGCTCTT
>TBL_comb47_HYPODRAFT_10001579_pt1 | contig 29399 bp, 38 predicted proteins | sample TroBogypolimnion_40_FD_10682 | JGI IMG/M metagenome (IMG submission 10682) | reverse complement strand
AACTCTTCAAACTGGCGAGGATTCTCTTGGTCTGCTTCTAAGGTCCGTACCAAAACATTCCACTCTTCCATTTGATTAATACCGGGACTTGAAATAATGGACAGCGAACTTGTTATTGCATGTCACTGTAAAGAAAAACACGAACAGCTATTCTTTTATAATCAGGATGGTTCAAGCAGACCACTTGAAGGTGAAACATATGTTGACCCAGATGAATGTCCTGATAAAACTTGGGAGGCTATTCCAGATAATTCAAAGCAGATTATTTGGGGACAACATTGTCCAGTATATGTCGCATTTAGAAAGGAAAGCAAATTATCCGTCTTATACCCGATTCTTAAGGAATGTTTAAGAATATTGAAGCCAAATGGTTCTGCTATTTTTCCAGTATCTAAAAAATCCAGAGATGAGTTTAAATTTAGTCCAGAGTTTGATGGATTCAGATTAGAAATAAAAGAGAATGATGGAACACCTATAAGCATTGGCATTCAAGGTACTAATCCCAAAAGAACATCTCCTTTTTTAATTGTCTATACTAAAGTAGCAAGAGGAGGAAAAAAAATGCGTCTAAAAACTATCCGCCGTTCTCACAAGCCGGAGAAGAAGTGGGACGCAGTATTCGAGAAAGATAATGGTAAGGAGAAGATAGTACCATTTGGGGCTCATGGAATGTCAGACTATACAAAGCATAAGGATAAAACACGTAGAGCTCGTTATCTTAAGCGGCACGGACATATGGGAGAACATTGGCAGCAGCCCGATACTCCTGGAGCTTTATCTAGATGGGTACTTTGGAACAAACCATCCTTCAAGGCAAGTGTAGCTGATTTTAAGAAGCGGTTTCACTTATAAAAATGGATTTTTCAATTATAGAATATTGGTAAGAAACTCTACCATGGCCTTCTACCTTAAAAAGATTGACCAAGGCCCATACTGGTTTGGCCAAGTATACCTTACCGGTCCCTTCAAGACGCATGAAAAAGTCCAGCAGCTGCTGGAGATGCATGTGATCTGGGACAGGGATGAAAACCTACACTACACCTACGAGGTTATAGAGGAATGAAAACGGAAATGTTTTTCCACGAATGTTATCAATAAAAAATGACTCAGATGTATCGCATCTCGTGGAAATCAACCCTGACCGAATTTTGTAGTCACGGCAAATACTGCTTTTCTACAAGCAATGAGGCTGAAGAACACGTTCGAATTCTAAATGAACGTCACAAGAACGTGATAGTTCATTGGGTCGAAGAATAAGCTTTTAAGTTTTTATCTAGAAACTCGGACCACGTTAATGTGAAGCCTGAATCTCTATACAATTTCATGATATGATTAAAGGAATGAATATAGCAAATAGCTGTTGTTCCCATAACGATTGGTAGAACCCAGTTCATTTTTAAATATGAATATTTAAAGAGGTACATAAACACGCGGATGTCTCAACCTCCAATCACGCCAACCGGGTGGATCATAACCAAACATAAGCTTATAAGCTGGTAGATCTCGCCCATACACACCATCGCGTGAACGATTAAACCCAACTAAAGCTCCAACAAACTTATTTCCACGTTCTAATGCTACTTCCTTTGCTAATCTGAATACAGACGTTATTGACCGAAAATAGTAAGTTTTATGTTCAGGTATCTTTAGTTCTGCTGCTCTAGTTCGAACCCATGCTCTTGCCTCGTCATTGAGCTGCTTTATCAGTGCTTTGTATTCGGCTTTAGATTCGCGATATTCGTTTAGACTAATCTTTACGCGATCATCTTTTTTAAGTTCTATGATCATTTTTTTTACGAGACCAGCATGTTCCATCTCTTCTTCAGGAGTTTTATGCTTGTTACAGGAAGGACATTGGTGATTAGTTTTGGACAGTACCGTGACTATACATTTCGTATGAAATGCATGGCCACACTCAAGCTTGAAGCAGGTCTCGGTAGATTCTTTATCGTCTCCAAACTCTTTCATATCCATATCATCGTAGCATACTGGACAGGTCATTTGTTATTTTAATATTGGATCATTAAAATGGATAAGATGGATAATCCCAAGACTCGTAAAGAGAAGAAGAAAGATCCGAAGGAGAAAAAAGGAGATGGTAAATATTCACAGAAACATGTTCGTATAGCTACCGAACTACAAGCAAAGAAATCAAAACCGTGATTTTCTACATGTCTTTCCACCACGTTTTTTATGGCATCCACTCTTGTGACTGGAAATGGTCTTACGAGTTACGCTAAGTGTTTTTTTACAACCCATATCTTTGAACATCTTGTGTACATCTCGAAAGTAATGCTCAAAATCAGGCATAAACATATGTTTACGGAATTCATAGTATGGGTATAGCTTTAGGAGAGATCCCCAAAACTTCTTGTGTGCGGATTCATTATGAACTTCTCTGTCGTAATTTAGGGCGATTGAAAGCAAAAAATCCCTTCCTGGATAATCTTCTTCACGATTTTTTAGAACCTTCTGATAGTGTTTTACTACACTTTCAAACGTCGGTGTCTTCGCAGGTAAGGTAACATTTGGATCTTCTGCGTGTTGATCTCTAAGCTTATTGTTTACTTTTTCATGAAAGTCATATAGCCAGACAGCAACATTGTTATCTACAGGATCTTCTTTCAAGAATTGTTTAGCAGATTGACGGCAATATTTACAAGGTAAAACATCGTCTAGTGTACTAAGCATAGCTTTCTTTGCTTCGAGCCCCCCTATAGTGAAGGTAATTAGGTGTAAAAGTCTCCAACCAGATGGTCCCCAAAATGAGACATCCATTATTCTTTTCACGCAAAAGAATTAAATGGCTGGTCCTGAGAATCAAGTACTAGTATTTGCGTTGGCTATCCAAGTTGGATTAATTCTGAGCAACTTTTTTAATGCTCTGACTCGTGATCTGTTTCTTCCTTTGCTTTCCCCCCTTGCTTCGGCTGAGGGTGGCGTTTCTAAGCTTGTTATACAGATTGGTTCAGTTAAGTTAAATGTCGGCGATGTCATTGTACAGACGATGAACTTGCTAATTTCATTTGCTGTAATTTACTTTGCGTTGCCGTATGTTCGTGAGTATGTTCCTGTAGCTGGTCGTCGTTAAATTCTATTCTTAAAGTAAATGGCTAAACAAACTAAAAAGCAATCTAGACGTCGTCGTATGCGTGGTGGTGGCGACTGGTGGAATCCCTTATCTTGGGGGAAGCCTAGTGTAGCGGCTGCTGCTCCTCCTGCAGTAGTTGCGGATGCTCTTGCTAAGCCTGTTGTAGATGCTGTAGCAACGCCTACTGAGCAAGCAAAGGCTTTAGATGTGGCTCCTGGTGCTCCTTCTTCTCCTGCTGGTTCTTTGCCTGCAGGTGGTCGTCGTCGCAGACGTACTCGCAAGCATCGCCGCAGACATTAGTCAACCAACCTAAAATTAGACCAACCACCACCAGGATACTTACCATACTTCTCTGTGACTCGCTTGACTAGGTCAGACACAGATAATGCCAGGTTCTCATTTGCGATCTTCCACTGCTTGAATACTGACTGAAGTTGTGCCTTCATTACAGGTCGCACTTCATCGCCAGGCACAAAGTCTTCGGTCTTCTCTGATAGGAACTTCGCAATACCATCCGTATCATTACGATACTCAGAAGTATACTCCAGAACTTTATTAGGAGTTGGTAGCTTACTGAACCCATTGCCTTCCCGGAGTGTTGTTACTAAGAAGTTTAAGAATGGTGTTGCCCAAGTTGTGGATGTAACCGAGTGCTGAATAGTTTCATCGATGGGATAATGATTAGGTTCGCAAGGCTTGTCCACAAACTTGGATGTATAATTGACTACAACCAAACGACGCCAAGTACCGCCATCCGTTGTATTGATTTCAGGCTTCTCGTTACAAGCTAGATGAAACTTTGCTTGGACTTCGAACTCGCAGCCAGACTTGAATAGATCACGAGCATACATCTTTTCGCAAGATGAGATTTCCTTCATAAGCCCAGTATTCAAAGCGATCTTCTCATCAGGCTCCTGCATAGTTACGAAGCGGCGGCCTTTGAGTCGAATGACTTCTGGGGCAGCTGCGCCAGACTTACCACGCTTTTGAGTAAACAGCGAGATCGGAACAACTGCCGCATAATGTCCGAGAGCTTTAGAAACCAAATTCACCAACATTGATTTGCCGTTGGAACCAGAACCTGTCATAATATGAAACTTTTGTGCCTTGTTCCCGCCAATCAAGCAAGTAGCTAGATGGCGTAGAAAGTACAAACGAACTTCGGGATCAGGAAGAACTTGCGCAATGAATGTTTCAATAGCAGGCCATTCGGGATAATCAAAGTAAGATCGTTCAGAGTCATAATCAATTTCAGTACTAAAGCTGATATAATCTTCAGGAAGGCCATTACGAAATTCGAATGTGGTCAGATCAAGAACACCGTTGTTGAATGCGATTAGTTCCTTATTTGAGTCAACTTTCTTGGTGAATTGTTCGTCAAAGAACAGCTCTCGGCACTCACGCATTACATTGTTTTTGAATGTAGTAGTCTTGAGTTTGGTATACATCTTCATGAAGCCCATGCGTTGAGCATCGCGTTGGCAATATTCGCAAACGCCACAATCTCCTTTTCCTTCGGTAGAACAATCTTTGCCTTCTAGTTCAAGTCCTAGACGGTTAGCACGCTTAAAGAACTCTTGTGCGATCTCTTTGGAAAGTTTTAGCTGAAGATCAATTCCACAATCAGTCTCTGCCCAGATGTGACCAGACCAACGGTACCAAACATTCTTACCAAAGTCAGAGCATTTGTAGGAATCACGGAACTTTGCGAAGATGAGAGAAGCGACATCATGTTCTGTACCAGAGCATGCGGCGACGATCAATCGTTCTACATTCGAAGATTCAATTGCCGAATAACCATCTGGATTATCGGTACGAGACCAGAAGCGTAGAGTACCAAGCCCTACGCGATCACCATCATTACGAAAGGTCATTCCGTTCCACTTCTGGATACAATCTGCCTCATTAAACTTCTCTTCATATTGGGCACTGAAATCTAGAAATACATCGAGCAGATCAGGATGAATGTTGTGTAGACATAGTCCAACTTGTAGCCATTCAGTATAACCAGTTGCTCGTTCGAGTTTTAGATTCATTACGTGATCTTTTAGGTAGTCCTTTTCCTCTGCTTCGAGAGGACGAATAAACCTTCCAGTTGGTGAAGAACCACGAGAGCATGGTTTATCACCACGAACAGCTGGGCGTCCGCGGGCGGGTGTAATTGCTCGGCCACCAGAGATTTTGACTTCTGGAATTCCAGAATATGTTGTTTTACCCTTTTCGGTCATCGGAGTCTCATCTTCCTCCTGGCGGCGAATAGACAAGCGTTTGATCAAAGCAGGGGTCACAGCAGGGATAGCTGTGTTTACAGAAACATTACCACCTTGATAGTTTACGATGTATTTGATCTCATATGGTCGGGAGTTCTCTTCGCCTTTGCGTGAGCCATAAAGCATCCAGTTAACGGACCGCTTTACGACTGCTTCATCGTATACTTTATCCCAAGGCTCATTTAGCGGGAGACCAGGGAAGTATGATGATACAGTTTTGAGTAGGTTGCGGCGAACAGATTGCTCAACCATGGTGGTTGTACAGACGTCGGGGATCACCATGTGGATACCAGATTTCATGCGATTACCTTTCACATCTAGTGTAGGCTTCCGCTTCTCCATCACGTATACTTCTACATTTTCTGGAAGCTGAACATATTCGCCAACTGCATCCATATATGCTTTGCAGAAGTTCACAACTTGCTCACGAGTGTGTTGGTGAGCTGTAATATCGGGCTTGTAGATGAAATCAAAATCTACGCGTAGAGACCCGATTTGGGTATTCTTCTCTACAAGGTATTGATGATCGCCATCTAGAATGGACTCTGCATATAGGTCATAAAATCTAGGGAGATCTTCGTCTTTGATGAAATATTTGCCACCCTTTAGTCCAGTATGCGTGAATACGCTATCAGACTTATTGGCTGCGAGAAAATCACGTAGACTCATCCGTTCTGCCATGGTGTAATTGAGGTCGAGACAATTAGTTTCGGGCATGTCCGTTTTTAACGCGGAATAAAAATGGTGAATTAAGTCACATATTACTCATCTGTATCGTCGGAATCAGAATTATCATCTGTAAGATAGCTGCCGTCTGGCTTAGCGTCTTCAAATACATTCTTATAACCGTCATTCCATCGATTTTCACTCCAGCTTCGTGCAGAAGACAACTTCTGATGAAGAATCTCTTTAAGTACGCTTTTGTCTGTACGATATTTTACTAGAAAGTTGATCCATCCTACGCGTAGACGAGGCCAGTCGTCTGGATATCTATACAGAGAATTAATGATATATCCTGTAAAATTACCAACTTTCCACTGAGCATTCATTACGATTTTACCCCTATTTTCCATATGTAGATTTGTATCCTCATAAATTGACAATAGCATATCTAGAACACGAAATACCTTATCTTCATCAATAGAATTATATAGAATAGGTCGAATATCAGATTCATACTTTTTGCTGATAGCTGAAGGACCGTGAGCACAGCCAGCGATAATTGCTACTGCATTTAGAAGTCCTTCGTAGCGTTTGTCTTTTACTTCATCGCCTGCTGTACGTTCACCCCATACTGAGGTAGCTCGCTTATAAAACACTTCTCCAGGTGTTAGGAGAGTCTTTATGGTAAATGCTACCAGTGGAGTGTTTGATAGCGAATTGAGACGCTCACCGGCTTTAAGTGGAGAACCACTCTGAAATCTGTCGAAAATTTCGATACGTTGCTTCTCATCTGCATTTGAGTATATTACTACAGCTAGCTGTCGATCATTAAATTGTCTCTTCTCTGAAATATTCATTTCTGAATACTTTTTGTTATGAAACCCATCCATTGAGAGTCCGAACTGGTCATTTGTATACCTAACAATCGTACGCAGACGTTGACTACCATCCTCCAATGAAAGAGCCTTACGACCCTCTTCGTACATTAGCAGAGATGGGCATGGAAACCCATTCATTAAAGACTGGATAAATACCTCTTGTTGTTTAAGACTCCATACGAACATACGTTGATGCGATGGAATAATAATATCATTATTCTTTAGCTTTTCAGCTAGAGATCCTACAGACATCATACTTATGTTACAGATTGGCATCATCTTTTAATTTATCTTTTCATGTAAATCCTAAAAATCCGTTTTTAAAAATGGATCAAACAGTGATCTTATTTACAAAGCAAAATGGCAGCTGATATTGCTAAGTTTACACGTTTCAATGTTGGCCGTCATCTGAATGATATCAATAACAAGCTCAGAGAGAATGTGATTACACATCTCTGGAATCCTCCAAAGAATTTTATTGATCATCCTGAATTTGGTGTAAAGTGGGTGGAAACAAGCAATAAGTTTAAGAAGAGTGTATCTTCTCTTTGCGTTGTTCCGTTTGATGACTTAGTCGTAAAGAAGAAGGCTGGTCGAAAGTTTAATTATGATTTCAAAATTACTTACATGAAAGATCGTGTAGCTGTTCATACAGAAAATATTGAATTTAAGCACAATTCTAAATCAATTTGTGATAACCCACAATATGTGAATCTATCAGAAAATGTTGGTTTTATGCCATACCATTCGTATGCAGAGTTCTTTTACGATGAGTACATTGAAAAGCTCTGTGAACTTGCTGAACTTGAGATTCCTAATAAGGATACCTATATGAAGTTTGTTTACCAAAATAATTATAGCAAGTTTCCTTTCTTTGAGAAATTAAAGGCCAGAGAAGCCGAAATTAAGGATAAAAAATCAAAAATGGTTAATGAATCTATAAGTGGATATTTGGAGAAATACTCTGCTATGTTGAGTTTACCGATGCTTAACTATGAGATCGAACGGACTCAGACAAAGCAGTACCTTCTATGGGATGGTATGGACTTTCATTTGGATAAATTTACGGAAGATGAGATGAAGGTTACTGGCGTTGATTCCATTAAAAATGGTAATACTATTATTGTAAATTCAAAAGGAACAGCAAAGCATCATATGTTACTGCGCTGGAAGAATCACAAGGGGATACTTTATCCTGCTTGGCAGATCAAGCTGGCCAGATAGGAAGGCAGCACTCAATTTCTGTTTTAGAAAGAGCACCATTCCCAACAAAGTATTGAATAAATAGTTCAGTCTTTTTACTTTTGAGGCTTGTAAGAACCTTATCTATGTCTGCTTCCGCTCCCCTAATAACATTTACATGATTTTCAGCATAGTATGCTGGATAATCTACAAGGACACAATCTAATGAATAGCTATTGCCATACCCACGATTGATCAGAATAGATTTACCAGATAGAGCTGGCTTTTTGAAACCGTTGATGTACTGTTTTTTTTCTCCTGTCATTTCTGGGAATTCAACTTTTCCATTCTTGAAATTTGAGCTATACAGAAGAAGAGTTCCTTCACTTGCCAGTTTATCTTTTTCTTGGTTCCATACAACTTCGCCAGTTTTTACAGTAAATCTCAAATTTTTCAGAGTAGTAGAACCAGTGAGCAATTCTTTTAGTTCTTTCCAGTGTGGAGTTAGGTAGTGGTTATCGTTTATTATCACAAATTTTGTATTGTCACTTTTTTCATTCTTGAGCAGTAGAAGGAATGTATCTTGTTGTGTTTCGAGGTACTTTCCGTCGAGAGATTCAAGTTCAAGAATAGTTGTATTTTCAAATAGATATTTGCGCATTTTTTCGTAATAGGAGCAGTTGTAGAATGCCGTTGGAAGAACAAAAGCAAGGTAACCTCCTGGCTTGAGATGTTTAGTTATTGAATTCCAGATAAATTGAACAAATAAGTTTGGTCGTGAAGTTTGGCACTGCTTTGTTTCTTCAGTTTGTGGAATGACGACAAATGGTGGATTCCCAATAATTAGATTATGCTTGCCTTCATAATCCATAAAATCAATATTTTGCAAGTTAGGATAATTTACAGAATCATAAAGTGCTTTACATTTTTCTACTCCATAAATAGCTGATTTTGGATATACTGAGTACAAATCTTCAAGAAATTCTCCACTACCAAAAGATGGTTCTAGAATGCTTTTAGGTCTGATATGATGTTTTTTCAGAAGTTCAAATATCCGAACTCTTGCTGTTTTAGGTGTAAAGAAAATACCATTATCTTTCTTTTCGGCCTTCGTTAAGGCTTTTGTCAGTTCTACCGATTTGGTTGTAAATTCCATTGTTGATATTCTTATATAGAAATTAGGATCGTCCGTTTTTAATGCAGAACAAAAATGGATTTGATGTCACACTGATTGGGATAGTAAAACAATGTCGGACCTGCCTGCAGAGAATGTCGCCTTAAAGGTACAGCTCACCCAGTTCTACCACGCAAATTATAGATTAAACCAACAGCTAGAGAGCACACATGCAGAGCTTGTACGAGTCTCCCAGCTGCTTAGTTCGGTACTCATTCGAAACAAAGCGGCAGCGGATGCAATGCGTTCGGCGTGTATGATGATGCCAATAACCTTGGCAGAAGCAGAATATTCATTTAAGTGAAGTAATATAAATGCATAGAATTGCTCTTATATTGCTCGCTGTTTTTGTATCTACGATGGCGTTATCTGTGTCAAACTTGATGATGAAGGAAGGGTTGACAGTTGCTGATTCGGTAAAAGTTGTACTGTGTTCGTATAGCCGTGTGATTGGTGCTCTTTTAAGTGGTCGTTTGAATGTTCATTCTGGATTAATGACGACCCAGTGCATGTCTGATATGCTTTAATAATTCACTAAGGCAGGTCTTTTTTTTGGGTGTTAGAGGAGGTTCTGGAACAGGTTCAGGATCTGGCTCTACTTCGATAATTATTGGTGTCGGGTCTGCTTCTTTAGCTTGGTGTAGATCATACCATTCTTGAAGTTTCATGACTTTGCCTAATCCTTTACCACCAAATATCATAACTCTTCCATTTGATAGAACAGTAGCACGAGCAAGAACTTCTTCTGTATGATCTTCGATCGTAAGTTTTGTTCCAGGCTTACAGTTCATTATTATTCTATCAAAAAAATGAGAAAACGAATCTACACGAAGATAATAGAAGAAGAGTAATACAATGAAGTTTTGTCCTGCTTGTCGTAATATGCTTTATGCAATTGATGAATCAACCAATGAAGATGGTGATAAATTTGCGGTACTATCATGCCGCAAATGTGAATATACGGAAGCTCTGACTCGCGATAGTCCAGTAGTATACGAGCATATCTTGCGTGAAGACAAATCAGACCGCCTTGCCTTGAATCCTTACTTGAAGTTTGACCCGACTCTTCCTCGATTCACTGAGATCATGTGTCCTACCAAGGATTGTCCTTCCAAGCATGGAAAGAAGGCTGATGTAGTTGGTGTTAAGCTCGACTCTAAAAACATGGTATGGATGTACCAATGTACTAATTGCGATACTACGTGGAAGCAGACTGCTCGTGCTGTGTAAGAGCTCTCCATGAAACTGGAAACTTCAATGCAATATAATCACCAACATTTTTAGCGTATTCGCGAATTTCCTTCTGTGCGTGTGGATCATTACGAAGACCGTACAGACGAGCATATGCTGCCAGACTCCCAGTTTCAATAAATTCAGTCATCATACTTTGTGGTAGAACACAACGTGCTACTTCTGGTGCTACGTTCTGTTCAATAAGATGTGTATACAATGCTACACAGCCTTCCGTATGATCTTTGATGATTTTTTCAAGTTCTTGAGCTGATTCTACTGGTGTATCTTTACTACCCTGCTTGAGGTTCTTATCACGTTGACGAAGATCTTCTTGAGAAGGAAACCAACATTCGGGAGTGGAATCAACGTATCTGCGTGAAACTTCATTACGAGCAAATCCAATCTGATGCCGAAACCATTCACGAGCTACAAAGATAGGCATTTTAAGTCTGAAGCGGATTTGGGGATGAAAAAATGGAGAGTTATGGTTATGCTTAGCAAGGTAGCTAATCAACTTCTCATCACTCAGAGTGAGCTCACGAGATTCCTTGGCGAATGATACACGAGCAGCATTGACTACAGTTAGATCATTGCCAAACACTTCTAGGAGCTCTACCATTTTATTTAAAAAGTTGGCTGACTTAAAACTTGTTGATCAGCTCTGCCATTTTAGGCTTATGCTTTTCACGGAAGTTTTTAGTCTTTGGTAGGGCTTTTTCTTTTTTGATCAGACAGACATACTCGATACACCAGTAGTCGTGCTTGCTTTGACACAGGCACAGACCCCGCCGGTGTGGCGAAGGAGTCTTCAATGATCCCTTGCCACCGGTTTCGGTGATGAACTTGTTGCCCATTCTTTTCTGCTTAATTCATTAGGTTTGAAATTTTCCGTTTTTCTTTCATAANGAAAACGGATATTTACATAGATTNCCTGTAGATAGTACAAAATGGAGGATCTACGTGAATCATCAAAGCTTTTACATCCTGAAGTTTTATCAGTGACTCGTATTGCTGTTGAGGAGTCGCAGAAAAGTCACCGAGTAACATTACCATACTATTCTAAATATGAGTATACAGCTCTGCTAGGAACGCGTGCACAACAACTAGCAGAGGGAGCTAAGCCTTTGGTAAGTCTGGAAGGATTAATTGCTTCAAGTCCTGATTTCCCAATCAATTTGGCAAAGAAGGAGATTTTGGAGCAGAAGCTACCATTCGTAATTCATCGTCGTCTGCCTAATGGAGTATCCGAATATTGGAGTACTACTGAACTTTCTGTTATCTGGTAATTATTCTCCGTTCATTTCATGAAGAGTTTCAGATGAGGGAGGAAATACTAACATCTCGGGAAAGAATGGCTTTACTAGGAGGACAGGTAGATCGTGCTTTGCTGTACCATTCGCAAACTGAAGATCGATGCTAGTTGCAGGATCAAAGCGAGCTTGGTCACGACCAACTTCTAAATGTAAACGACGTTCATCAGAACGAGGCCACGTTGACCACATATTTTTTAACAGGTAAACCGAGAGTAGTCCTGCTACAAGAGCAGTTGCCTGGTATTTGTAGCAATAAAGTAGAGCGATTCCGCCAAGCAGAAGAGCTGTTGATAGTGGGCGGCCTAAAAATAACAGGGCTTCTAATCCTTCTGGAAATTGAGATCCAACAGCAAGGGTAACGGCAAAAACTCCAATGAGGGCGATAGCTCCTCCTAAATCTTTTTTGTTCATATTGTATGTTCCGTAGAAAATGGATATAGACAATCGTATAGAATAAAGAGAAAAATGATCATTCCAATCCGATGTGTATCATGTAATAATGTGCTCGCAGGCAAGTGGCTTCCTTATCTAAAGTTGGTAGAGGAACTCAAGAAAAAAGACGGACGTCCTGCAAATGATGAGATGCAGTATCTCACGCAGACGACTGTGAAGACGGCAGAGGGTAAAGCTTTGGACGAGCTTGGTCTAGTGCGTACTTGTTGCCGCAGACATATGTTGACTCACGTTGACCTGATTTAAATTCGCGAGAAAACACAAATGTCTTGTACGGACTATATGAAGCGAGCAGCAATAAATAGACCAATCGTAATTGATCGTCAGATGAGATTGCCTGATGCATCTGCATATACAAATCGTGTAAGGTTAGCTGCTACATATGTAGATCGTCGTACTGACCATGTAATCAATAATTCACAGGATTTAGGAATAGCACCTAGACTTTTTAGTCCGAGTGTGATGAGTTATGCTGGTTCTGGATTTGGCGGACGTAATCAGGACGCATCAAGTTGGACGCAGAGTTGTGGTGCTCGGGCAATTGGTAACGATAATTTTTTTGCCGCAGATGGAACCAGAAAGCAAGTAACTAACCCTGCTATTAATGGTACAGTTAACTGCTTAACTCGTCCTCCTGCTTCTCAAGTTGTATCTGAGTTTGGTAATGCGGATGGTAGTGATGTTGGATTAAACATGGGGTATGTGACAAATTGTACGCCAGCTTTTCATCCTCAGGCAAAATCATATTTTGTTGATACAATTCCGGATTTGAAGACGCATAAGATTGGATCGGCTCCTCAGCCTGTTGGTACACAGACAAATGGTGGACGGCAAGTTGTTCAGAATGCGATTTCTTGTAGAACGACAAATACGTCTGGTGTTGCTATTAACCAGAAAAAGCATGTTCAGCCATTTAACTCTTACTCTGAGCGTCCCAATAATAGTATTGGTTCTGGTCCTAACTTGGTGCATCGGTCATTCATAACAAGTCCTACAGGTCCTCAGACTGGTGGAGGCAATACGCCTGGATCGCGTGCTCCAGTTGTTGGAGGCGTTTCAGTTAAACCGACTGGTTCTATTACTCACCGTGGTTGGGGAGGTCTTAGTAGAAATCCGTATCCTCATCCTCGTGTACCTCCCACAGGTGCTCCCGCTCAGCTAAAGATCAACGATCCTAATCATTACAAGGTTTGATAAAAACGGATTTATTTTTACAACTATTCAGAACAGTAAAAAAGATGTACCCAGCAAATGTCATCGAAAAGTTCGCATATGCACTTCACCGCAACCACCCACTCGATGGGCCAGGACACTGTGCAATTTCATACTCACGTGAGAGAGTGGAAGTTCAATGCTACACAGACGTGTATATGTTACAGTCAATGATGATGGGTGTTTATGTGGCAGTACTGCTTCATCTACTTTACAGCCTCCTTCGTTGGATTTGCTGTCGGAAGTAAAACACATTTTTTATCAAAATGGATTAGATCAATATTATACAGTTAAGATCATTAATTGTATAATGTCCCACACTCGTGATCCTATTCTATTTACGTCAGGGTTTTCTATGACAGCAGGTATTTTCTGTATAGTTTTAGGCACTGTTTTGAGTGCTCCTGTTCTTATAGGAGTTGCTGTTACTGGTTTTGTTATTAGTATTATTACTGGCTCTATTTACATGTTAAAAAAGAATCAACAGAAATGATTCATATTTATTTAGATAATTGTTATTTTAGTAAACTACGCGTAATGTGTGACATTGATATGTCAAAGGTTCCGGCTGATAAGTTAGCCGATGAATGTGATAATATTATACAGCATCATAAGGATGTTAAACTTTTTTTTGGTTATTTAGATATTGGTTGGATGTTAGATCCCAAGCATGAGGTTAGAATTCGTGCTGCAATCCGAAAGTTTGAGGTTCACATGGTAACTTTTCATTTGGAAAGTATTCCTCATTCTTGGAAAAACGAAATTGATACTGTATATATTCTGAATCAAAAAGATGGATGCTCCAAAGTTATCAACGATGGTTGTTCTGTACAACCTGAACCTCAAGCTAAAAACAGACCAACTTTTGGAACAACTTCCTATCAATGATGATATTATTAAAATTGAAAAGCGAGGTGTTCTGCGTCGTGGAGAAAGCTCTCGTGATAAGATCAGACGCAGATATAAGAAGAATGATAAGGTAACTACGACTGGATTTGGCCACAATTCTATCACGATTGTTATGATGAATGATGGTGATGGAACACTTCCTATGAAAGAGATTACTATTAAAATATTTCAGAATGGTGTATTTCATCTTACTGGAATTTTGCACGATGACTATGACAAATCATGTGTACGTATTTTGCTTACGACTATTTGGGATCAATGTCACGAATGCATTACAGATCCACCAGAGATGTGGGAGATCATGCAACGTCGTGTAGTACTCATGAACTATACAACTGAACTGAATCCCAAAACAACAGTAGCACGTGAAGTATTATATAACTCAATCCGAGGCAAGGATGGTATTGTGACATCATATAATCCGGATGTGTATCCTGGTGTTAAAATTCAGTTTATGCCATCCAAGTGGACTGCTAAAGTATTCCGAACTGGCAAGATTATCTTGACGGGTATTACTACACATGCGGACTGTATTCAGTTTGTTGTTGAGCTGAGTACTCTTCTAACAAATTCATTGCCTAAAGCAAAGGTATGATTGGAGTTCTGATGTGTGGACCATCGGGTGTTGGTAAGACATCCAACATAAATAAGATGCTTGAGAATGCAGGAGCTTTACAAGAGATAGAAATCATTGATCCAGATAAAAGAAATGAAGAAACTCATCAAGAGAGATCTGAAGCAGCTGTTGAGCTTGTTAAAGAAGCTATATCTGATGGAGTATCTTTTTGCTATACAGCTACATGTGGAGGCATGCGAGTTGTAAACGATTTGATAAGACTTATGAAAGCAAAGAAGTATCGGATTATTGTTGCTATAGTTTATACTTCATTGCCAGTAGCCTTGGAACGAATCCGGAAACGAACACACCAACCAGTACCTGAAGATGTTGTATCTGACTTGCATGCTTTTTTTAAGACGAAGGCGGAACGGTTTATGAAATTGGATGTTGAAATCTACCTGTACAATAACGAAACAGATTTCAATTTGTTGTTATCAAAAAAGAATAAAAAAATAGTTTGTAGAGATCAGGATTCAGATTTTTTCTTTGATGTATCACGTTACTGTAGCAGTAGTAGCTGATTGTTTGGGAAGTTGTGTAAAATAGTCAGATAATAATTTTACGTATACCAGTACTCCTGCTAGTAGTGCTGTTATGATTACCATCCAAGCAAATAGACCAAGTCCGTATGTGTAATATTTATATGAGAAGTCACCTGATATGCTATCTCTTTGTGTTGCGACGACGAGTCCTCCGATGATTATGAACATGCTTGCGACTGCTCCTGCGGTTAGACCTGCTCCGACTACGTCTGACATGCTTCTTTGTTCTACGTCTATGTTTTCCCCCTGCTAAGATCGCGGGTTCTTCTGTGGGTATTCTTCCTTCAGGAACAAATCGGCGTCTATGTTGTCTTATTAGACGTTTATGTCTTGTTCCTCCAATTTTGTAGGGTTGTCCACCAGCTAGTCCGTCATATACAGCTCCTGCCTTGAGTTGGTTTGCGATTCCGGTAAGATTTGCATGATTTCCAGCAAATGATACTCCCGGAATAGATCCACCCTCAGCCGCAGGAGGAACTTGTACTACTGTTCCTCCGCCCTTCATTGTTACACCGGCGGCCTTTGCATGACTTGCTTGAGCTTGGATACTGGCGGCTGTTCTAGCCGCAGCGGCGTTGAGTAGGCCACCTGGCATGTTTGATGTAGGTGTTGTTATGCCTTTAGGTAAGGCAGTAGCAACTTGCATTCCGCTTGGGTGTACGGTCATTGGTGCCGCAGAAACAACCATCTTAATGTATCCCTGAGAAATAAGACAAATGACAACGTTGAGTGCTATTCAGATTCAGGCGATGGTTCGTGATATGGATGAGTCGTTCCGTAAGTATCGTAACCTAAAAGATGTAAACCCTGCTTTGTGGGCTGAGAAGATTAAGAGTGATAATAAGAAGTTATTTGATGAGTTTCCTACAGTTTTTAATATGCATATGAACGGCAAGCTAGATCAGACATTTTTTGATATGCTTCAGCTCAAACGTCGTATGGAAAAAGGTGAACTAACAGAAGATGAGGCATCTGTTATTATTGGTCAGAAGTTGTTTAACAAGTATGTTGATCCAGTAATTAAGAACCAGCCGGCACCCCCTACACTTTCATACGAGTCTTACTACAAACAGAATGCGGCGGTTTCCTCTGAGAACGTGCAACGGCCAAATCCCGAACAGTAATGTACAAGCATTCCCAGGTAATCGTTTCAGATCTGGATTAGGTGTTGGTATGAGTCCAGAGGTTAAAAAGACTCCTCAGATGATTTATCGTCCAGGTATTGGGCTTGTACCAGTATTATGTTGTATTATACCTACCTATGTCCCTCCACCTCCTATCGTGTATAGTATTATTGATGGAGGAGATCCGTCTGGCTCAGGATCACATATTTATGATGGCGGAAGTCCATCAGGCTCTGGCGCATTAATTGTTGATGGCAGAAATCCTTGATCATTAATAAAAGATGACAACCGAACAAGTAACATTAAAACTTCGCAGAGGTAACTCTGCTGGAGCAACTGGTTGGAACACTGTAAATCCTGTGTTAGCAGCTGGTGAACCTGGATTTGCTCTGGATACTACAACTCTAAAAATTGGCGATGGAACAAAAAACTGGACAAAATTAAGCAGTTTTCAGTATGGCGATGCGGTTGCTATTGGAACTAATGCTGGAAATACAGGACAAGGCGTAGATTCAGTCGCAATTGGTATTAATTCCGGCAAAACAAGTCAAGGCGCAGCTGCAGTCGCAATTGGAGTTCAAGCAGGGAATACAGGACAAGGAGAGGCATCAATTGCTATTGGTCTATCTACTGCTCAATCAGGACAAGGAGAGGCATCAATTGCTATTGGTAGTGCTGCTGGACAATATACACAGGGTAGTAATTCAGTAGCTATTGGTAATTCTGCTGGTTCTACGGGTCAAGGTACTTATTCAATTGCTATTGGAACTAATGCTGGTAAAGGATTAGTAAATCTTCAGGCTGATAATACCATTATCTTAAATGCTACTAGCGTTGAAGTGTCTGGTGTGTCAGGTCAGACTGGGTCATTCTATGTCAAGCCAGTCAGAGGAGTAACAACCGCGAATGTATTATACTATGATACAACGTATGGTGAGATTTCTTATGGTACTGCGCCTGCTGGTGGTGGAGGTGTTACAGGTGCCACTGGTGCTACGGGTAGTACAGGTATCACTGGACCAACTGGAAGTGACACAGGTTTTACGGGTGCCACGGGCGCAACGGGTGTTACAGGTGCCACTGGTAGTACAGGAGAAACAGGTGCTACTGGTGCTGGTGCTACAGGTGCCACAGGTGTTACAGGTGCCACGGGCGCAACGGGTGTTACAGGTGCCACTGGTAGTACAGGAGAAACAGGTGCTACTGGTGCTGGTGCTACAGGTGCCACAGGTGTTACAGGTGCGACTGGTGCGACTGGCAGTTTTGATCCTAGTGTAAATCCGATCGCAATTGGTCTTGGTGCGGGTAGTACAGGACAACAGAGTTATTCAGTTGCCATTGGTTATCAAGCCGGAGCATATGGACAGTCAGGATATGCGGTTGCTATTGGTAATGAAGCTGGAATAACTGGACAAAAACAAAGTTCTGTGGCTATTGGTGATAACGCTGGATCTATGAATCAAGGTGAATATTCAATTGCTATTGGTCATAGGGCTGGCCATGGAACAGACTATTCTCAAGCAAATAATACTATTATTCTAAATGCTACTGCTGGTGAAGTGACTGGTATAGAAAACCAAGTTGACTCCTTTTATGTTGCGCCAATTAGAGGAGCAACAACCGCGAATGTTCTATTCTACGATACTGCATCGTATGAGGTTTCATATGGTACGGCTCCTGCTGGTGGTGGTGGTGGTACGACTGGTGCGACTGGTGCGACTGGTGCGACTGGTGCGACTGGTGGATTTAATCCTAGTGTAAATCCCATCGCAATTGGTATTGATGCTGGACAAACCGGTCAAAGCACTGATTCAGTCGCAATTGGTACTAATGCCGGACAAACTGGACAACAAGTGAGTTCAGTCGCAATTGGTAATCAGGCTGGACAAACTGGACAACAAGCGACTTCAGTAGCTATTGGTTATCAGGCTGGACAAACTGGGCAACAAGCGGCTTCAGTAGCTATTGGTAATCAGGCTGGACAAACTGGACAACAAGCGGTTTCAGTAGCTATTGGTTATCAGGCTGGACAAACTGGACAACAAGCGGCTTCAGTAGCTATTGGTTATCAGGCTGGACAAACCGATCAAGGCATAAATTCAGTCGCAATTGGTAATCAGGCTGGACAAACTGGACAACAAGCGGCTTCAGTCGCAATTGGTAATCAGGCTGGTTCCACAGGTCAAAATGATTATGCTGTAGCTATTGGTAGTAATGCTGGACAAACTGACCAATCTCGTGGTTCCGTGGCTCTTGGTTATCAGGCTGGAAATACAGGTCAAGGTGAGTATTCGATTGCTATTGGTTATCAGGCCGGCAGTGGGACAACATTTCCTCAGGCTGCTAATAGCATCATTTTAAATGCTTCTGGTAATGAAGTGGATGGTGTTTCGGGTCAGAGCGGATCATTCTATGTTGCTCCTGTGAGATGGGTTGTAAGTGCTACTTTACCTACTGGATTCAATAATTTGGCATATAATCCACGAACTAACGAAATCATATATTGGGCACCCTCAGCTATGTAAACTCATCTCTTAGGGCCATCATGATTTTTCCAAGACGGTTTTGACCTTTCCACTTTTCAGGATCTTTTGACTTCTCTGTAGATTCGGATGTTCCGATTCCCCAGAATGAGTTCCGAGCATCAGCTTCTCCGATCTGCTTATCACCCGTACTAAGTAATTGCTTTTGTAGTTCAGGATGTTGAACAAATTTGGCTTTTACTCCACGCATCATAATCTCCAACCGCTTATCATCCCATGATTCCTTGATAAAGTTTTTTACTTTCTTGCCTAAAGCCTTAACTGCCTTCCCAGAAGGTGTCTTCAGTATCTTTTGGTATATTTCATCATCTCCAAACTCTTTAGCTTTCATTGCCTGAAAGTAGTGTTCAACTGTTGGGTACCGAACATCATTGATCTGAATAGGATATTCTGCTTGGTTAGAGAACGTCCTGAACTCACCCTTATCTTCACCAGGTTGACTGAACAGTACAGGTGTTGCGCAAGGACAATCTGCTTTCTTCAGCTTTCGTGTCTTCTTTTTTGGTGCTTCTTCAGGAGAAGGTACTGGCACAGGTTCATCATTTGGAGGAGGAGGTTCTTCTTCTTTTTTGGGTTTCTCTCCACGCACAAATATAAATGTCCGATTGAGGAATGAATATGTTTGCTGTTCAGGTGTCAAGATGAATCGAGTTTGGCGAGTGTATAATTCGGAGAATAGGTTAGACTCCTTCAAATCAAATCCATGCTCCTTCATGATATCTGTAACTTTACCGAAAGGAACAAGGTATTCCTTAGTAGGTTTATCAAGTGACTCCAATGATACTTTGATAGGCATACCAAATTCCTCTACCCAAGTCTGTTTATCATCATACTCTTTGCTGAACTCACCACCAACATCTTTTCCGTTTGTGAAGATATGTGTTTGCTTCCCCATAAGCAATGAATATACTGTTTGACCATCCAAACATGTTCCGAAGAAGACATCCTTGGTATGCTTATCAACATTCTGAACAAATGCTCTGAAGGTCTCTTCTGACTCACATGCGTAGTGGATATTGAACTGAGATGATGATGCATCAAACTTTTTGAGATCTTCAAATTGTTCAAGATATTTTGTAGTTGCCTTCTCTTCGCCAGAAAGAAGCTTGTACTTTTGGCTGGGTTGTTCGTATAGTGGTTCAGTCATGGTTCCTTCTACAAATAGAACAGCTGGTCTGAAGTCAGATGGATGTTTCTCTTTATCCAGAAGGTACCGTGTACAAGCTTCTTTTAGTCCACGAGTAGCAGGATCAATGCCAACAACTTTTCCTACACGTGTACGCTTCCATCTTGGAAAGTCACCTGCCTTGCCAACGCCAAACTCTAGAAGTGTAGAGTTATCCTTTACGGCTTCTGTATAGAGTCCATCCTTTACTTGGTTGTGGAATTCATAGGAAGGTTGTAGAATGCGTGCCTTGCGGTTAATTTCTTCTTTATAGTAAGTTTCATCTTCTTGCGAGTCATCTACTGGAGTTGAAGCAAAGTTAGATATCATTTCTTCAGAGACTGGGATATGGATAGAAGACCAAATATTGTCTGCGACTGTTCGGTCATTTCCGTACTGAGTTTTATTCAGAATTCGGTACTCATATGTTTTGTCGTAGCGTGTACGCATAACATTCCACCTCTGCTTTTCTGCGTCATATGAACATTCTACAATCGTATTATCCTCTACACGAATTCCTTCTGAATCATATGTCAAGTTCTTATCATCTACAGGAACCATGATCTTGTACGCGTCAGGATCACGTGGGCTGGAAGGTTGAAAGAGAGAAGGAATATACGTATTCATGTCTGCGAGCTTTTGAAGATCGGTTGGGAGTGCTTTAGGAACATATTCGCCAGTAAGAGTCTCGCAAGGATATAGAATAGAATCATACGAAGATCTGCTTACGTAAAGTTCACCTTTGCGAACGGCTGTATCAAGAACAGGATCAAATGTCTTTTCATCAGATAGCTTGAGTAGGAAGTCTATGCTGTTTTGATGAGGAGGTTTCCATTTGTATACGGTTGTCCAAGTACTTCCTTTGAGGACATTCTTTGGAGCAACTGGACTTAGTCTGGGAGTGAAAACAAGTCCATCAGTTTTGTATTCAAATTCGGTTGAGAGCAATTGCTTGATGGATTGTTCCATTACTTGAGCATCACCAGCAAGGAAGAGTTTGGTTTCTATGCGGATTGGGTTGGTTGTTGGTTCGGTTAGAAATTTGGTTCCGATATCTTTTGCGAAAAGACCTGCACAGCCAAGGCGAGATTGTGTAGGATCATCACCTTTCATTAGTGGAAGGGATTGAACATCACGGCCTTTGTAGCGGTAAATATCAAAGATGCAGAACAGGTTCTTTTCGGGGATGTATTCGCCATCTACAAAGTCTCCAATGTATGCGTCATCAGTTGTACGAAGACCTGTCCAGACGATCTTATTTTGCTTGTTGATTCGTAGAACCTTCTTGTCACGGGCAACGTACAACCCAAAGCGTTCACCGTCTGCCTTTACGGTTACAGTGTAATCTGTCCAGATGTTGTGTGGGCGTTCTTTCTTTAGGGTCCTTCTCTCAAGAGTTACAGGATTGTAGAAGGATAGCTTTGACATGCGGAACTCTTGGATGTATTTTTCCTGATCGGTTGGAGTTAGGAGGAATTCAGATTGTTGATATGCTTGAAGGATTGTACGGATGATCTTGAACATGGATTGACTGATAACTTCGGGTGAGACAGTTGTTGTTCGGTTTATGAATTCAATTTCTAGTTCATATACGTGTTGTTCGCGAAGGACATCGCGTAATGAATGTTTCTTATCTTTGCGAGATTTCACCATCGAAAAGTCAATGCGAAAGAACTCGTCAATGGATGTATAGCTTCGGCGATTGAGTAGACGAACAAAGTTGACACGAGGATCATTTGGTGAAGCTTCCCAATCTTTGCGTATTGTTTCCTCTAGACGTAGACGAAAGCGAGAGTACAGATCTGGTGCGTCGACATTCTTGACTCCTTGGTATTGTGTTTTGCGTTGAACAAGCACGGGTACGCCTTTGAATGATGATGTCGAGCAGACACGTTGAATTTGTTGAGCAGTTTCTACTTCAACACGTATATTATCGGGGTAGCTGATACGAAGCAAAGATGTTTCAACTGGCGGGCCAATCGAAATTGTTTTGATAGCTTCAGTAATACGATCGGCGATATCCTTAGTTTGTATGACACCTGGGAGGACAGAGCATTCGAACTCTGCCTTCTTATCCTTTTTGGTGATGTCAATAAAATTATGGATAGTTTTGATATCCATTTCTATTGTCTTTATACCTGGAAATTGACACGTCCATTTTTCACTTGGAGTATTACAAATGAAAGGTGGAGATTTAACAGGAGGTATATACATTGTGGTCTTCATTGTAGCTGTATGTGGAGCACTTGTATTGGGAATTTTTGCTGGTCTGAAATATTTTACGCCAGCAAGTTCAAGTACTGCTACTAAAGTAGATAGTATTCCGGCTTCTGACCACAAGCCTGGTCCAGATCGTTGGAATCCTCCTCCTGTATCATTCCAACCTGTGCTAACATTGATTGATGCAAGAACTACTAATCACAGAACTGTAACTGTTACGTATAAAGTAACCGCAAATAGCCCTGTACCTGTATCTACACATTACTTTGTGGCATTTGATATTGTACATGAAGGAAAAACAATAACAACTGTTTCAGAAGATGAACCACTAGAGGATGTGAATGGTGTTCAGAAGACTATGACTATAGATATTGTAAGTGATCAAGATACACCTAATGGTCCTCACTATGATCCTACTACACTTTCGATAATTGGACAGACAATGTATGATCACATGGGTACTAGAACATCTGTTGGCAACCAATCTAGTGTGAATGTTGTGCTTGATAATCATTCTCGATAATCATTCAACCATACGTTCATATGTTTTACGAGTTTTCATGTCTTCTTCCATCCGAGTTTTCTGATCAACGCAAAAAAGAATATATTTCTCCATCTCTTCTAGACATTCTTGAGGAAGATGTTCTGATGATACAAAAATACCAGTTGGTGCTTTAGTTATGTTTTCTGTATATTTCTTGATAATATCATAGATCTGGATATGTTCAGTAGTTTCTAGTTTCTCAAGCTGATCCTTCATCCATTCCAATCTTGAGCGATTCATTTGATTCTACTACGTCTGGTTTCTTTAACTTCCTTGTTTTCTTTGCTGGTTGCTCTGTAGCATTAATAACAACCACTTTCTCTTCGGATCCTGACCCCATATTGCTTAGAGTAATCGTTGGCAGCTCTACCTTGGTATCAGCATGTAGAAGGGGCTGTAGAGGAGCTGGCTTGAGAGCTGTACGCAGCCTTCCAACAACAACAACAACCTTATCTTGCTGTTTGAATTGGGGGCCAATAACTTCGAATTCAATCTCCTGGCCTTGTTCAACTTCATCAAACTCTTTGTTACCAATGTGTAGATCACGAGGAATGAGAACCTTCAAAGGCGATACTTCTGCATGGATGCCGATTTTGGTTCTGAGATCAACTGTTGCTTTGAAGATCTGTCCTGGGTGTGGGAAGCATACATCTGCTTGGAAGCTGACATCGTAGTCGATGCCTCCCTTGGTATAGTTTGTTCGACCCAGTGAGTACTTGAGGATTGTAACACTATCGGGTTGAATATATCCTTCGGACGAACACTTGCCTTCCATATTCATTCGGAGTTGAGCAAGGATGGAAGGTAACATATTTTTCTGTAGAAACTTGGAGTGAATATGAACCTTGCGAGATAGTTCGCGACGTTCAAATAGTGGATCCATTGTTTCTTCCTATTGTATTGGATGTAAACAGATTCATTTTGCTCCCAAAACGGAATTGATGAATTCCAGATTTGTTGTAATAAAAGATGAATTCATTGGTTACTTCCGATGGGTATTCCTGTGACCTCCCTGCTGGGAAGTACTACATAGGCGACCCAAAGCAGATGCTTACTCCTGACGCCTATAAAACTATAGGTGCAGTGAAGGAGGGAGTAATCCATGATCTTACGAACAACTCTTACATCTTTATCTGCGAGTTTGGCCACACTGATTTTGGTGTGGAATTCCATGGTCAATATTGGGTGAACTTTTACAGTCCCACCGGATTCGTTGCCATCATGAGTGAAAACATTGTTGAAGACAAGAACGAGGAGCTCTTCTTTGAGACTTCTTTGCCCCTACGGGTTTCTTCTTGTGTGACAAAGCTTCTCATGTACAATACCGAGATCCGTGTGACAATTTACGAGCCTATAGAAATTGATCCAGAAGACTATGAAACTTCTGACCAAGAGCGTGATCGCCTTTCAGGTGGTTACTATAGTCGTCCACTCATTCAGTAAACGGGGGGGGGAGAAGTTTCTCGACCTAAAGGGAGAAGTTTTTACTTTAGTCCGAAGCAGGACTTCCAGTTTAACTTCTGCATTTCCTCCATAGCCCACAGGCCTGCGAGCATAGCCTTACCTTCTGCTCCAGGGAGTTCTGAGACAACCCACATGCCTAAATGCATTTGAAGTTTGTGGAATAATTCAAGAGCTTCCTCCTTTGTCCCCGGCTTTTTGCTTACAAGATCGGTTACTAGCTTTACAAGCGCAGCTTGATCTGCTGATAGCACCTGCTTAGCGGACTCAACAGCCTGATTTACAAAAGGTACTGAAGCCGCAACTGATGCCACCTGTTCAACTACAGAAGATGGAGGTTCGAGCATGGCTATCATTTCTTTTACGGATGGGAGTGAATCGGCGATAGGAGCAAGAGAAGGCATGTCGTCGGGAAGCGGTGATTCGGGCAGAGGTTCCATTTGTTTAAATATTAATAATATATTCCTTAAATGATTACAATGGAGGAAACGCTAAAGGAGACTTTAGTTGGATTTACGAATATCAGAGTAGATGTACGCAAAGGTATTACGCATACATCTATTCGAGTTACTGGTGATGCTACTAAGGTTCGTAATCCTGGGTTCCAAGCAGATGTATATGTTCAACGTCGTACACAAAGTGCATCTATAGCAAGAATTGATACTGGAGATACTCAAACATTATATCGTATTGTAGGAGTTCTTTCACGCTTTAAGTTTTAGGAGGATGTCTTTGCGGTTAGAGTCTTCATCAAAAATTGACCACTCTTCTGGTGTCCACCACAACAATTTATCTTTGCCATCCACTACTGCTTGTCGAATAGCTAAAGCCAAAAATTGACATCTGTCTGTTTTTGTTTTTACAGATTCTGGAAAGGGGAATCCAAGCCACATCGCAAACTTATTAAGCAATGGTTCTAGATATGATCCACAAGCTCTTCCTTTGAATACCTTTGTGCGTTCTGATCTTTTTAGTTCATCTGCTTTATCGTCTAGATTGAATACAAGTCGACTATCTTGCATTGCTCCAAAGTACTGAGTTTTTGAAGCAAGGAAAAGATCCATTCTTTGCTTTACCCATCTATGATAGTCATCTGCTTGTTTTCCGATAGGTGTGATGAGATCATTATTTTCATTGTAAATTTGTTTTGAGCCTAGGATTTTAAGATCTCCAGCTTTGAGAACTTTAGCATATATTGGTAGATTATCCCAATTCAAAGAAAGCATGTGTTGAATGCGTTCTTGATCGTTTAGTTCATGGTCAAGTACATACCATTCTAAAGTAATTTGATCAAATCTGGATTTGATATCATCAGAAATGGATAACTTGGATAACTTTTCTTTGATGGTTGATTTTTCTTTAGCAGCGTTGATTTTGGGTTCTAAGTTTACATGTTTTCCAGTATCTTCTTTAATATATCTATCTTGCATGGAGCTATATTCATTAACTGTAAAAGCATACATTGATCCTTTTGATTCTATGAACCCAATGCGGCCATTGCGATCTTTTAGTTGAAATCCAGTTTCAATAGCATTATGAATAGTGTATAGAATTACATCTTTATCGTATGTACGAAGTTGTGGGGAGTTGTACAAATCTTCAAGTGTCCAAATTGGTTTGTTTAAGAAAAGCTTCATGAATTTGTCAAGTAGTTCATCGCGAACATCTATATATGCTGAAAGAGGACGTTCATGTTGATCATCTGGCTTTGATGGTTGTACATTACATGTAATGCTATTAGAAGTAAAAACAGGCGATGCCATTTCGGAAAGAGGTAATGTAACTAGTTCATTATCTTGTGCCCTTCTTTGTTCTATTTCTAGATTACGCCATGCAGTTGGGAGGCTATTGATGTCAGTTTGAAGGGGGCAATCCATAGCAGATTCCATTATGACCTGTTTTACCATTGAGATTGACTTTGCTTTGGCTTCTACCATTGTTCTGTAATAGAACTCATCAACCAATTCACGATTTGAATCTGGTAATTTACAGATGTGAAGGTATACTGTACAATTTTGATCTTTAAAATCTAGATCTCTGTGTGAGCATGTTCTGATTCCTCTACCGACAGCTTGCTCAATTCTGCTCATATTCCACCAAAAATCAATTACGTGTACTTGGCGAACATATGAAAAGTCAACGCCTTCTGCAATTGAATATGATCCTATGATGATCTTGATATCATTTCCATCTTTATTGTCAGCACTTTTTAGTCTGCTCATTATCTTTCTTCTTTCCACGTCTGATATATCAGATTTGAATAGATAATATTTACCAACTGATCCTCGTTCGATCTCATTAGCAGTTGATTTTAGAAGTTTGTTTCCTGTAGCAGATTCATAGCCATGTTCTTCAAGGCACATAGCAAAGAGTTGGGTTCCCATATCAACAAAATTTGAGTATACAAAAATGACTCCTTTGGACTGTTGGATTATTTTCATCATCAAAGCAAACTTTGAGCTATGATCTGCGATTTTTGACGGAGCAAGAAACTTCTTGTCGTATTCATATTCTGCATCTTCCTCTTGTGATTTCTTGAATGTTGTTCTGAACGTTCCGTTATCTGGGAATACGCAGATGGTTGGGTATGCAGTTGATATACCTAACTTTATATCCTTTGATGACTTTAGTACCTCTGCTTGGGTGCCTTGTACAAATGATCCGGTTAGTGTCAGGACATCTCTTCTTTGATCTTCGGGGATAGCTCTGTTTTTGATGTCTCTGGTAGCAGGGATAGCTATCATGCTTTTGGGAGGAGGAAGTCTGAATGGAAATGTCAGGGGATTATCTCCTCGAACAAAGGATACGTAATCTTGGCACCAACCTCTGAACTTCTCTTCGGCTCCTTTGAGAAAATTTCCAGATTTGTTAAACAGGTCGCTGGGATTGATCATCTTGTTTAGAGGTTGTCTACGATCATTCCAGAGGAAGAGATTGAAGTAAAATACAACTTCATCATATGTATCGTACATCGGTGTAGCAGTTAGCAAAACAAGTGTTACATTTCTTGCTACCTTTATAACACGTTCTAGTGCCATACTGATAAGTTTAGTAGCTGATCCTTCTTCTGGGTTGCGGATACCATGAGCTTCATCAATAATAATTAATCTGTTATCAAAATTAGTTTGAATCCATTTATCATCTTGTTCAGATTCATTGATCATATTTGCGAATGTTCCATAGCCTTGAAATTCATAGAACTCTGAAATAATTCTTTGTGCAATTGTGTTCATTCGTTCACGTGAAGCTTTATCTGACCATTTGAGGGGTTCACTTTGAATGCGGAGAAGCATATCAAGGTATCTACGACCTGTACATTGCTTTGAAAGCAGGATACCGTCTGGATCAACAGTTACTTTAGACATTTCAAAGATTTGGGATTTGAAATTATCTTGAACAGCTGGCTTAGCAAGAACAAGTACACGTTTATCTTGGAATTCAGGTCTGATGATATATTCTTCTGCTATTTGAATTGCAGTACAAGTCTTACCAGATCCAGTACCATGAACCATGAGAAGGCATCTGACTGGCGAGTCGGGAGATAGAACTCTGCGTAAGAATCGTTGGTAGTTTTGTAGCTTGAAGTCACGTGAGGCTGACTGTGAGCACATTTCTTTACGCAATTCCATTAATGTGTCTTCAGTTGCTACAGCAGGCAATGGTTCTGCTTTGTTCTCTTTCAATTCTGGAAATGTTATGTTAACCATCTTATTAATCAAAACGGAAATTTAGATTGAGATATATAAGGTATAAAAAATGGAGCGGTGTAGCAACTGCCGCAAGAAGACTCTTGTGATGTGTCCATGTACATGTAAGCAAAACTTCTGCATTAAGTGTCGGGCACCTGAAACTCATGCTTGTACATTTGACTACAAGAAATCATTCCAGTCGTTTCTGGAACTAAAGAATCCCAAAGTAGAAGGTAAAAAGGTTGACACAATATAAATGCTGTCAATCTTATCTGCTGTTGTTTGGGTCGACTTTTTTACTATTTTGCTTTCAAAGTATGTTCCATTAGGAGTATCACTGAATAAGTGGTATTCGGAGTTTGGAGTTATCGCATTGTTGAGTGACTGTTTGGTTATTGTGTTAGGTATCCTGCTTGCTAAGATGTTGTTCCCGCAAGCTAGTGGATGGAATCTGGTTTTATTCGCAGTACTGATTCAGTTAGTACACGATGTCTTATTATATTTGCTGGTGATCAAGCCATTACCTACTGGAACAAACAAGATGATTGATCTGTTCAAGGAGTATGCATCTGAGAATAGCTGGAAGATATTACCATATGATTCATTTATGATTGCTGCAACCGTATTGTTAGCCGATGTACTAGAAGAGCACCCTATTCAAACGCAATCATTCGCAGGGTTATTGGGTGTATATGCTTTGACGTATGTCATGTATACTAAAAATTTGTAGTCATTCAGCATCTTCCTCCTCGTCATTATCTGACATACGTTCAGCGAGTCTTGTTAGCTGATCAGCCGCATCTTCTAGTTTCTTTTGTGCAACAGCAAGATCCCATTGTAGATTATCAATCTGAACTTCTAGTTCAGAAATCTTCTTCTGTCTACCACATGTTGCGATTAGAGCTCCGGTGACAAGTGTGCAAACGTACATTAAGGGGAGTACAACTACGTCAATGTTCGCCATGATTATGTATTCATGTATTCTTGGTTTTAAATGGCATTCTTCAAGAAAGCTCTTCAAATCAAAAGTAAACTTGTCTTAGAACTTCATTGTCTATCCCAAAATGTCTATTATCAAATCTGGAATTGTTCAAAAGCAAAGATATATTTGCTT